>ERZ650308.585-NODE-585-length-19806-cov-24.298668_pt1 | contig 19806 bp, 32 predicted proteins | sample MGYA00376244_ERZ650308 | MGnify/ENA primary metagenome ERZ650308 (study PRJEB26733, sample SAMN07839295) | wastewater metagenome | biome: small river; feature: stream; material: water | place: USA: North Carolina | collected 2016-04-26 ... | reverse complement strand
CACCAGGGCGCAGGCCGGCAAGGAAGAGCTGCGGTGCAAGGCGTGCTGGGCGTGAGTGTCACAGTTCTGCACGGAGACTGCCGCGCTGTGCTGCCCACGCTCGACGCCGGTTCGGTGCAGTGCTGCGTGACCAGCCCGCCCTATTACGGCCTGCGCGACTACGGCGTGGCCGGGCAGATCGGGCTAGAGCCGACGCCTGACGAATACGTCGCCGAGATGGTGGCGGTGTTCCGCGAGGTGCGTCGCGTGCTGCGGGAGGATGGGACGCTGTTTTTGAATGTGGGCGACTCTTACGCGGCAGGCGGCATGGGGCCTGGCAGCGGCAAGCAGTTGACCAACGCGGGTGCGAATATCCCGGCCAAAAAAGCGCCGCCCGGCTACAAGCCCAAGGACTTGCTCGGCATACCCTGGCTCCTAGCCTTCGCCCTGCGCCAGCCCTACTACGCCGGACGCATCAAGCGCGAGATGGACCGCGTGTGGCTTGCTGCCATGATTGACGGCGAAGGGTGCATGTTCATCCATCGCCGCAAGGCCGGGACGGACAGCGGCGCCCGTTACACCAAGGCTGACGGCACTGAAGTTTCGTATGCCCGCACTGCCGACACCTATGGCGCCGGGCTGGAAGTCGCCAACACGTCGCTTGCCATCATCGAGAAGTGCATCGCGATTACCGGCGTGGGATCGGTGGTGCGGCAGGAGAAGGACCGGCGCCAGCCCCTCTACCGCTGGAACGTGCGCTCCAATGAATGCCGTTGGATCGTGCAGGAAGTCTATCCATACCTTGTGGCTAAGCAACATCAGGCGCGGCTTCTGCTTGGCTGCCCAACAAGCGGCAAGCAGGCGGAGGCAGCGCATGGCGCCCTGATCGGGCTTCACAACGGCAGCACCACGCACGTTGACTTCCCGCCACCTGCGTCTCTGCACGAGCCGGGATGGTATCTGCGTTCGGATATCATTTGGGCAAAATCGAACCCGATGCCCGAAAGCGTGCGCGACCGGCCCACGTCGGCGCATGAGCATGTGTTTTTGCTGAGCAAGCGGGCGGCGTATTTTTATGATGCGGGGGCGATTGCGGAGAGTTCAAAGAAACCGATCGAAGCGACCACCCTAAGCGGCACCTATTCGGAAGGGTCGGGTCGCAACGATGGTTGCCTTCACTATTCAGGCGGCTTTGTCACGGGCGACACCCGCAACGCCCGCAACGTCTGGACCATCGCCACACAGCCATACAGCGGTGCGCACTTTGCCACCATGCCGCCCGACCTCGCTGAACGGTGCATCAAGGCCGGGACCAAGCCCGGCGATACCGTGCTGGACCCGTTCGGCGGCGCCGGAACCACGGGCCTAGTTGCCGACCGGCTGAACCGCAACGCGGTGCTCATCGAATTGAACCCGCAATACCGGACGCTGGCGCAGGAGCGGATTACCGCCGACGCGCCTTTGCTGGTCGGCGTCGCATGACCCTCCACATCGCCCTCACCGGCCAACCCGGCGCGCTCACCGGCACCATCACCGTGGCCGACCGCACCTGGCCGAAGCTCTACCCATGAGCGAGCGCTTCCGCATCCTCGTCTGCGGCGGCCGAGACTTCGCCGATGCCGACTTCGTCAATGACACGCTCGACCGCGTGCTGAAGAAGCACCCCTACATGTTCCTCATCCACGGCGCAGCACGAGGCGCGGACACGCTGGCGGCGGAATGGGCGGACAGCCGCCGCGTGCCGGCCAAGGCGTACCCGGCGGAGTGGGGGAAATTCGGCAACCATGCCGGCCCGATCCGCAACCAGCAGATGATCGACGACGGCAAGCCCGATGCCGTGGTGGCGTTCCCTGGCGGCGCCGGAACCGCCGACATGGTGGAGCGGGCCAAGGGGCATTGGCTGCCGGTGTGGGAGGTGGCGCCATGACCCGCCGCGTCACCTACGCCCGCCATGGCGCCCTCTACGCCGTCATCGACAAGGAAACGGGGCTCTGGCTCGCCGGGCTGCTCACCGAGGCCGCGCGGGCCGCTTACGTGGCGCGCAATGGGTATGAGGTGGTGGGGTGATCGACACGCCGGAGGAGCGCCACGCCCGCATCATGATCGAGTGCGGATGCTGCATCGAGGATGTCGCGCTCACCTTCGGCTGGGACCTGGCGGACGCCATCCACACTATCTCGCCGGCCCTCAAGGCGAACCCTCAAGAGGCGAAGCGAGTCCGGCGGCTGCTGTCGGGCTACAGGCTCAATGCCAAGGTTACGCACGTTATCCACAGCCCAGCCGCACAAGCAAAATCTGGCGCTGCGCTGTATAGTCTGCACGACGGCAAAGTTAAGAGGGTCGCATGACCGAGCATCGCTGGTCGAAATTCTGGTGGCAGGACTGGCAGGCCGACCAGGCGCTGCGCTCGTGCTCGCTCGCAGCGCGCGGACTGTGGATGGACATGCTGTGCATCGCGCACGCCGGGACGCCGCGCGGCCACGTCACCATCAACGGCCAGCCGGTCACGCCAAAGAGGCTAGGCACCCTAGCCGGAGTGTCGGAACGAGAGTGCCTGCGCCTCCTCCGAGAGCTAGAAGAGGCCGGAGTTTTCAGCAAAACCCCAGAGGGGGTGATTTTTTCGCGGCGTATGGTGCGAGACACGGGCCACGCGAACGAAGGGCGGCAAGCCGTTGAAAAGAGATGGAACCGGCGCACAGACCCTATTACCCCCCCTATTACCCCCCCTAATAGGGGGCCTAAGCAACCCCCTATTACTCAAGAAGCAGAAGCAGAAGCAGAAGAAAGAACCACCCTTACGGGTGGTAGCGCGCAGCGTGCCGCAGCGCGTCCCCCGCGCACTTCGATGGGGTCACGATTGCCGCCGGATTGGCTTCCTGTGGAGCCTGGATACGCGGGAGCCACACATGCCACGTTGGAACGATTCCGGGACTACTGGACGGCGCAGGCTGGGGCGCGTGGGCGGATGGTGGATTGGGACGCAACGTGGCGGAACTGGTGCCGGCGGGATGCCGAAAACCGAACGACACGTCCGGGCGCCAAGACAAGCGCCATGTCCACCACGGCACAGAACGACGAACTGATGCGGCTGGTAGCCGAACCCACCCCACTGTTGAGGATGGCGCAATGATCCCCCGTCGCGAATGGCTCGCCATGCTGGCCCGGATGGCAACGCCGCATGACCCGGTGAAGTCCATGGAAGCCATGCTGCACTTCCTGCCGCTGATGACGGACTTGCCGGACGCCGCCTTCACGCCGGCCAGCCTGGAGCACGTCGCCATGGCGCCGCGACGGCTGCACATCCCGGACCTGTCCGAGGTCAAGGGGCCGTTGCTGGGGTGGTGGCGTGAGAACGGGCCGCGTCGTGTGGCGCTGCCGGCGCCTCCGCCCGAGCCGGAACCGGAGATCAGCGCCGAGGAACGCGCGGCCGTGTCCCGGCAGATGCGGGAACTCGCGGACAGCTTGGCGCCCCCCGCACCGCCCAAGCCCGCTGTCCGTGCGCACGTGATCGCGCCGAGCGTGCTGGAAAGGCTGCGGGCGGAAGCGAACGAGAAGCGGGGCCGCGCATGAGCCTCACCGCCACCAGCCCCCGCTTCGCCAGAGCCGGCCGCCCGTGGACGCCTGACGAACACGCGACGCTTGCCGCCGGCTGGGCTGATCCTGCCAAGCAGGCCAGGGACGTGGCGCGGGACTGCCGGCGCACGCAGCGGGCCGTGACTGTCGAAGCATCGAAACGCCGCCTCGGCGCCAAGGCCGGGTGGCAGGGAAGGAGGGTTGAGGGGTGAGTGACACGGTAGGGGGCTTGGCCGCCGTCGCCGAGCAAGCGGCCGAGGACGCGGGGACCTACGAGCGAGCCAAGGCCCTCGCGAACCGCTGGGGCAGCATGGCCGATGGCGAGAACGGCGTGGCCGTGATCCTCGCCGCGCTGATCGTGCAACGCCTGGTCACTGCCGAGATCGCGCAGGGGTGCGAGTGCTCGCAGATGGACGTGATGGCGACGGTGCTGGGCGTGCTGGCGCGGGTGTCGGGGGTGGGGGAATGACCCTCCACCAGCGCCTCAAGCGCGCGATCTGCTGCCCCGATGGCTGCTGCTCGCCGGACGACTGCTACGCCAACGGGCACCGCGACGTGCCGGTGAAGCTGGACGCGGCGGCCAGGGCTGTGGGGGCCGTGATCCTGGAGGCGTGGGCGGAACAGAACGCACATGCCGTTTCCCGGCGTGTGGAGAGGCCGCCAGAGGCGTTTGACGGAGGGGGCCGCTAGGGTGGTAGCGCCCCCACTCCTCAACGGGCTTCCTAGGGCCTCCCAGCCGGGTTCGCCGCAGCCCACGCCACAAGCGCCCGCAGCCACGCGGCGAGCGGATCGGGCACGCGCTGCCGGCCGGACTTCATCTGCCGGATGCTCACCTCGGACTTGTAGCCCCACAGCGCCGCAAGCCGCCGGGCTGTCAAGCCCAGCGGTGCGAGGGTGGCGAGAGTGGCGCGGAGGTCGGCGGGGGTCATGCGCGGCCATACTCGGCGGCGGGCATGACCATCTGGAACTCAACATCGACCTTCGTGCAGGGGTGCAGTTGGTGCCACGCCTTGAACTTGCGCGCGGCGGTCATGCGGCCCTGCTTGGTGAAATCCACGGCGGTAACGTCAACGCCGTCCCGGATCGGCAGCGCCACGTCGTCGGTGATGTCGCGGTAGCGGCAGACATACCAGGCAACTTGTTCCATCGTCTCTCTCCTCGTCGTGGGGGTGGGTTAGGCGGTGCTTTTCGTGACGTGAAACAGCGTGCCTTCCAGAAGAAAATCAGCCAGCGTGACTTTGGCGTCGCTTGGCATAATGCGCAGAACGGCGAAGATTTCGTCGGCAGTTTGCCAGCACTTGCAACCGGGGACGGGCGAGCCTTTGTTCTCGCGCAGTGCGCGAATGCAGCCCCGGCAATTGGTGACGCGCTGCATTTGGATAGCCATTTCCCGTTCCATAGACATGCTGTGCGCCCTCTAGGTCAGGCGCGCACGGATGCCGCGAGCATAAGCGGCCATGATGTCCATCACAGGCACGCGGCCGATGTTGCGCTTGGCCTTGGGGTTCTGCACGACAAAGCCGAAAGCCATGCAAAGCTGAACGATGCCTTCCGCATCGCCATTGATGCCGAGGTTGTGTGCGGTGGTGAAGATTTCGTTAGCGCTCATCTCGTCCTCCTGTCTGGTGAGCACACTATGCGCAATCCGCGCGTCGTCGTCAAGCGCAACCCGCAATGGGAGATCGAGGAAGCGGTTTTGAAGGACGCTCAACGTGCGTTTGAAGCCGCCGAACGCGAACGCCTCGACCGCGAGGCCATGGAAGGAGCGGCGTCGTGAGCGACAAGCTCGGCTTTGTGCTGGTCGGCGGCCCGCGCGACGGCGAGCGTATTGCACTGCCATCAGGACGGACCAGATTTGTTGTGCTGAAGCCGCGAGAGCCGACGCCGCTGTTGTGGCGTGAGCCGAATAACACCCCACATGCTGTGGACGTCATCGAGTATTGCCCCGTGCGCGGCATTCCGCACGTGTTGGCCCCCAGTGGGATGCCGCCCGAATTGGTGGTTGATATGCTTGTCGAGAAATACCGATGAACCCCCACCTCCGCGCCGAATGGACCGACCTCGCGCTCACAACCCTCGGCACCGCCGCCTTCTGCCTGCTGGTCTGGGCGCTTTGGCCTTGACGCACGCCACCGCGCCCGGCTACACCACGCGACGTGACAGCCGCAGACGCACGTCCGAAGCCCCGAAACCCAGGCCAAGCCGCCCGTGGCGTGGCCGTGAGGGCCATTCTGTCGGCCACCGTCAAGCCGAACCAGCCGGTGCCGCTGAGCGAGGTTCAGGCCCTCGTGCGGCTTTCGCGGCAGCGCATCCTCGGACACCTGGCGCAGATGCAGGAGGGGCAGCGCATTCGGGGATATTCGACCGCTAGCGGGTTTGTGAGGGTGTGGTGAGCCGCGGGCGTCCCTGCACCTACAGTGGCGATGTCGCGACCGAAATTTTGAGGCGCCTTGCCGCTGGAGAAACCCTCAAGGGCATTTGCCGTGATGAGGGTATGCCGCCGGAGTCTACGGTGCGAGAATGGGCGCTGGATGACCGGGAAGGCTTTGCCGCGCGCTACGCGCGTGCAAGAGAACTCGGCGCTTATGCAATGGCAGACGAACTGCTCGAAATCTCTGACGATGGCCGCAACGATTGGGTCGAGCGGGAAGCGGGCGGCAAGCTGTTGGATCACGAGCACGTCCAACGCTCGAAACTACGCGCCGATACGCGCAAGTGGCTGCTTTCCAAGCAGTTGCCCAAGGTCTTCGGCGACAAACTGGACGTGACCTCGCAGGGCGAGAAGATGAACCAGGGCTTCGTGATGGTGGCGCCGAGCGAGGCTGCCGGGCCAGCGGAATGGGTGAAGCAGCACAAGCCCCAACCGTAGTCTGGCGCCCGCAGCCAGGCCCCCAGACCGCGCTTCTTGCGTGCCCGATCTACGAAGTGTTCTTCGGCGGCGCGCGCGGCGGAGGCAAAACAGACGGCGTGCTGGGCGATTGGGCGAACCACGCGAACCAGTACGGGCGCAACGCTATCGGCCTAATGGTCCGGCGCACCAGGATCGAACTCACCGAAACATTCGAACGGGCGAAGACGCTGTATGAGCCGTTGGGGGCGACGCTCACGGGTGGCCAGAACCAGCCGATGCGCTGCGTGATGCCCAACGGCGCGCGCCTGCGGTTCGACTACCTTGAGCGCGACAGCGACGCGGACGGCTATCAGGGACACAGCTACACGCGCGTCTACGTTGAGGAGGCCGGAAACTTCCCGTCGCCATCGCCAATCAAGAAGCTCCACGCGACGCTGCGGTCTGGTGCCGGCGTGCCGTGCCGGATGCGGCTGACGGGCAACCCTGGCGGCCCTGGGCATCAGTGGGTGCGGGCTCGGTATATCGACCCGGCGCCGCTTGGGTTCGAGGTGCTACGGGACGAAGAGACGGGCCTGGAGCGCGTGTTCATCCCGTCCAAGGTGGGGGACAACCGCTTTCTCGGCGAAGGCTACGTCAACCAACTGCGCAGCGCCGGCTCGCCCGAACTCGTGCGTGCATGGCTTGAGGGCGACTGGTCCGTGGTCACGGGCGCGTTCTTCCCCGAGTGGTCCACGGCACAGCACGTCGTCCAGCCGGTCAAGTTGCCGGATCACTGGTATCGCTATGGTGCGATCGACTGGGGCAGCGCCAGGCCGTTTGCCGTGCTGTGGATCGCCGTGTCAGACGGCACGCTGCCGCAGTTCCCGCGTGGGGCGCTGGTCGTCTACCGCGAGTGGTACGGATCGAACGGTGAGCCGAACGTGGGCGTCCGCATGACGGCCGATGCGGTGGGCGAGGGCGTGGCGCAGCGGCAGGAGAAGGACCCGCGCTTCAACGGCAGCCGCATTGCCCACTATTGCGACCCCGCGATGTTCACGGCAGACGGCGGCCCATCCATCGCCGAGCGTATGGCCCGTGCGGGCAATCTCGTGCTCAACCGGGCCGACAACGCGCGCGTGCAGCGTGCCGGCGCTATGGGCGGCTGGGATCAGGTGCGACAGCGGCTTGTGGGCGAGGATGACCGTCCGATGCTCTACGTGTTCAGCACGTGCACGCACCTGATCCGCACGCTGCCGGCGCTACAGCACGACGCGGATCGGCCTGAGGACGTGGATACGGACGGCGAAGACCACGCACCCGACGCTCTAAGATATGGCTGCATGGCGCGGCCCTACGTGCGCCCGCTGCCTTCCTCCGAACCCGGCCGTCGCCTTGCCGTGGGCGGCACCAACACCGCGACGCTGGAGGACATGTGGCCCAAGCCGGTGAGGGGTAGAGTGCGGATTTAGGTAAGGCGCATACGGAACGACGCAGACGGGGCAGTCAGCCAAATATCGCATCCGGGATCGTGGTAGGTGATGATATCTTCGGCTGAGATGGCCACGACGCACCCGATGTAGTGCGTCAGCATCGTGCTTTGGATTTCGTCTAGCGTCAGTCGCCACGGCTCGGGCGCCTTCACCGGCATCAGCAGCCCCGGCGTGCGGATAATGACAGGCGCTGCGAGCAGGGTACCGATTAGGCCGCGTCGGGTGAGCATGGGGCAGTGTCCTCCGTGTAAGCGCTGCGGGCCGGGCTTGATACCGGCTATTGGTGTTTCCTTGTCACCCATAACCCCAGCGCGTGGTTCCGTATAGGGTGGCCACCCACTTCGTACTATTCGCGCCCGCCCCGGAAGTGACGGTTCTAGGTTTGCGTGTCCTTCCACGCCGCCGCAGCGCGCTGAGTATACCACACCCCGAGTAGCCGGAATAGCCGGAAACCCCACCGCGCGCGCGAAAGCGGCGTTAAACCGTGGGCATGGCAGAGACGTTCACCGCGCCGCAGCCGTTCAACGTCGAGATCGGGCCGGAGCCGGAGGTGACCCCGGCGGGGCGCGCGCCTGTTGCTGGGCCGTCGCTGCCAGTCCTGTTGCAAGAAATCACGCCTGAACCCGACTTGTACCCGAGGGTGCCGTACGGCGTTGTGCATGGAGCCATCCGCTAATGCCGACTTCCCCTGACAGTGTGACGTACAACGACGCCGGATATGGCGTTCAGGGCATTCCAGCCGCGTCTGTCGGGCAATCGCTGCTGCTCAAGCAGCCCGCGTATCTGGCGATGGCGACGCAGCGCGCGATGCCGGATGCCATCACGGTGGATGCCGTGAGCAACACGCTCAACAGCCGCATGGGCCTGACCACGTCCACCAGTGCGGCGGTGACGGACATCATCCTGTCGTATCCGCAGTTCGCGCAGAACAACCCCGAGGAAGACTTCGGCGTCACCTACTCGGTCACGGCCGCCATCGAATATCCCGCCGGCACCTTCACGCCGGTCTACACCGCCACGGGCTCGCGCACGCTGTCGGTCGCGCCGGGCCGGGGCGTGGTCAGTTTCCAGCCCTGCCCGATCTACATCCCGGCCGGCACGCGGTTCTGGGTGAAGACCTTCGCGTCGTGGACCCCGGGCAATTTCCAGCTCTCGGCCAAGTGCGCGTCGTGGGTGAGCGGCGACGGCACCGCGCGAGGAACCGGCCTGTCCGACAACACGCTGGTGGCTGGCACGCCGACCACGACCAGCACGGCGGGCTTCGGGCCGAGCGTGTATGGCCGCCTGTCAAACCCCTGCGCCGTCGTGGGCGTGATCGGCGACAGCATCTGCCAGACCGCCGCCGAGGCCGGCGACAACGTGACGGGTTGGCAGTTCTTGCAGCGCGCGATGCGTGGCGCCATCCCGCTCATCAACCTGGGCCGCAACAGCGACAGCATGGCGTTCTACCTCCAGCGGTTCGACGGCCGCTCGGCGCTGCTGCGCGACCATATCTCGCACGTCATCATGGCGCTGGGCCGCAACGACTGCGGTGTCTCGTCCCTGGCGACGATGCAGAGCAACTACCAGAAGATCATCGGGCGGTTCCTGACGCTGGGCATCCCGGTGTTCGGCAACACCATCACGCCCTACACCACCAGCACGGATGGGTGGATCACTGCCGAAAACCAGACCATCGTGACCTCTGGCGACCGCGAGGTGACGCGGCAGGCGTTCAACGCATGGCTGCGGGCGAACTGGAAAGCGCTGGGCCTGACGCGCCTCTATGACTGGGCGCTGGCCGTGGATCCGTCCAATACCGGGAAGTGGAATTTTGACCCCACCGGCACCGGCCGTTCGGCGCAGGGGTTCCCGGTGCTGACCAACGGCGTCGTCACGTCGTGCGTGATGGGCCAGTACCTGCTGGTGAACAATTCCGGCGGCCAAGCCTACACCGCCAATTCCGTCGTGCCCTGCACCGTCTCGACCTACCCCGGCGGCCAAGGCATGGGCGCGACCATCACGGGCAACGTCAACGGGTCTGGGCTGGTGACGAGTTACAACGTGATCGCCGGCGGCTCGAACTACCTGTGGCCGCCCATGGTATCGCCCAACGGTTCGTGGACGCACGACGGCATCCACCCGGACAGCCGAGGATACGACCGGATCATCACCGGGTGCAGCATCAAGCCGGAGGATTTCGCGCTGTGACGAACCCCTTCCCCATCCCCGACGTCAACGGCACGATTGCAGTGACGTCCACATCGCAGCGGATTGCGCTTCAGGGCGCCGGCGGGAGCATCCTGCTTCAGAACGTCGGCACCACGGAGTGCTTCGTGAAGGTCGGGGCCGGCACGGTGACGGCCACGGCTGGGGGCGCCGCGACGTTGGCAGCGGATGGCAGCATGAGCGTTCCGGGGGGCGCCATCGTGGTGTATTCGATCCCGCAGACAGCGACACACGTCGCGGCGATCTGCGCCGGCAGCGGCACCACTACGCTTCGGGTGTCGCGCGGGAGTGGCGCGTAATGCTCCGGGGCGTCTCTGCGGGCAGCCGCGCCGCGCTCATCTACTCCGCCAACGGCACTTACACGCCCACGGCTGGCACCAAGTTCGTGGCGGTGCTTGCCGTGGGCGGCGGCGGTGGTGGGGGCTTCGGGGGCACCTATACGCCCGGCTCCGGTTCCGGCGGCGGCGGCGGCGGGGGAGCGGGCGCGGCCTGGCGGATATTCCGGGCAAGTGAAGTCGGCGCAAACGTTGCTATTACGGTCGGCGCTGGCGGCGTCGGTGGCCAATCGGGCGTAACGCCAAGCGGCGGAAGTTCCGGCTCTGGTGGCCGTGGCGGCATTTCCTCGTTCGGCACATTCCTTTACGGCGGCGGCGGTGGGGGCGGTTCAACCGGCGCGCTGAGCACGGCATCAGGCGGCGGTGGCGGCGGTGTGCCGTCCAATAGCCAAGCCGGCTATGCGTCTGGCGGCACGGGCGGCACCGCAGGTTCCGGGATCGGGTCGGCTGGCGGCAGTGGCGCGGCTGGCACGGCTTCGTCAGTTAACGTGGGGTTTGGCTCCGGCGGCGGCGGCACCAGTTCAACGGGCGTGGCCACCGCAAGCGGAAATTCGTATTTCGGCACGTCCGGCGGCGCCAGCGGCGGTGGGTTCAACGCGACTGTGGCGGCGGCAGGGGCAGCAAGCGGGAACACGCTTTACAACGGTGCGGTCACCACATCTGCGGCGGGAACGGCCGGCAACCCCGGCGCGTCTGGCGCAGCCCTTGCGATTGTTCCCCTCAACGTTGGCTCCTGCGCCTTGGGTATTGGCGGTGGCGGTGGTGGCGCTGGCGTTAACGGCGGCGCGGGTGGTGCGGGCGGCGGGTACGGCGGTGGCGGTGGTGGTGGCGGCGCTGGCTCGACGGCCGGCGGCAACGGTGGGGCAGGTGCCTCGGGCGTTGTCATCGTTCTTGAGTGGTAGCCGTAGTGTCCGGCTCCAACCCCATCCGCGCTGAAGACCCCGCCGACTTCGGGACCGGCCCGCGCGGCATCGCGGCGCGGTGGATTGCCGAACTGAAGCTGGCCGAGACGTCGTTCAAGGACTTCTGGGACCGGGGCGACAAGGTGGTTGCTCGGTATATGGACGAGCGCAAGAGCGAGGACGCGCGCGCCACGCATTACAACGTGCTGTGGAGCAACGTGCAGACGCTCAAGCCCGCGATCTACGCCACGCCACCCAAGCCGGTGGTGCAGCGGCGGTATCTTGACGCCGACCCTGTGGCGCGCACGGCCAGCACGATCCTGCAACGCGCGATCCAGACTATGATCGAGTCCACGGGCTGGCACGAGGTGACGGATCAGTGCGTGATGGACTACCTGCTGCCGGGGCGTGGGACACCGTGGCTACGGTATGAGCCGCACTTTGAGGACATCAGCGCCGGCCAGGTGCAGGGGATGGAGGCGGCCGAGGATGGGATGCAGGCCGCGCCGGACATGTCCGTGCCCGGAACCGAAGCACCGATCCCGGGCCTGATGCCCGACGCCGACAACCAGGAGCCGGGCGAGCCGAAGGACGACGGCTTGCAGGTCACGATGAACGCGGAGAACGAACAGCAGGTCACATACGAAGAAGTCGTGTGGGACTACGTGTTTTGGAAGGACTTCCTGCACAACCCGGCGCGGACCTGGCAGGAAGTGCGCTGGGTGGCGCGCCGTGTGTTGATGACGCGCGAGGAAGGCGTCGAGCGGTTCGGCAAGGTCTTCTGGGATGTGCCGATGGACTGGACGCCGCAGAACGTGGCCGATCAGGACCGGGCGTTCCAGATTTTCAGCAGGGCAATCGTCTACGAAATCTGGGACAAGCCGTCGCGCAAGGTCTACTGGATTTGCCCCGGCTATGGCGAGGAACCGCTGGATGAGCGCGACGACTTCCTGAAGCTGAACGACTTCTTCCCGTGCCCGCGCCCGTTGTACGCCACCATCTCGAACGGCTCGCTGATCCCGGCGGCCGACTACAAGATGTATCAGGATCAAGCGGCGCTGCTTGACGAACTGGTTGAGCGCATCGCGGACATCTCGCGCGACGTGAAGGTGGGCGGCCTATACAACGGCGCCAACGACGAAATCCAACGGCTGTTCCAAGAGGGCCACGAGAACAAACTCATCGGCGTGGAGCAGTGGGCCAACTTTTCGCAGGGCGGCGGCTTCAAGGGGCAGGTGGACTGGATACCGCTGGACAGCATGGTCATTGCGCTGCGCGAGTTGCGCGAGGTGCAGGAGATGACCAAGCGCGAACTGTATGAGATCACCGGCATCGCGGACATCGTGCGCGGGCAGGGGCAAGCGACGGCCACGGCCACGGCGGAGCGCATCAAGGGCCAGTTCGCGCAATTGCGCTTGCGGGACCGGGTGCAGCAAGTGGCGCGGTTCTGCCGGGATATGGTGCGGCTGACGGGCGAGGTGATCGCCAAGCACTTCCAACCCGAAACGCTGCTGCTGCTGAGCGACTATCAGCAGACCGTGGGCGCGTCGCCTGAGATGGCGATGCAGGCCATTGCGCTGCTGAAGAACGACCAGACGCGCGGGTTCCGGATCGAAATCGAGGTGGACAGCACCATCGTCGCCGATCAGGAGCAGGAGCAGGCGTCGCGCGTCGAGTTCTTGCAGATGGCCGGCAACTTCCTGCGCGAAGCCGTGCCGCTGGCGCAGCAGGTGCCGGAACTGGCGCCGCTGGCCGGGCAAATGCTGCTGTTCGGCATTCGAGGCTTCCCGGTCGGGCGCGAGATGGAGACGGTGTTCGAGAGCGCGTTGGAGCAGTTGGCGCAGGCCGCGCAACAGCCCAAGGCGCCCCCGCCGCCTGACCCGGCCATCGTCAAGGCGCAGATGGACCAGCAGACGGCAGCGGCGGATCTTCAGCAGCGGCAGCAAGAGGCGATGCTGAAGGCGCAGGGCGAACAGGCTGCCCGCGAGCAAGAGGCGGTGCTGAAGGCGGCCGAGCTACAGGTTGAGCAAGCGCGGATCGACCTTGAAAACCGCAAGCTTGACCTTGAGGAACGTCGTTCGCAGCAGGAAGACGATGCGCGGGCCGTGGAACACGCGCTGAAGGCGCAGGGCGCCGAGTTTGAGCAGCGCCAGGCGCAGGCCGAGGGCGACACGATGGCCGGCGTGCAGAAGCGTCTAGACGACGCGGTAACGCAACTGGCCGAGGTCAAGAAGCTGGCCACGCAGCCCCGCAAGCTGACGCTGGAGACGGGGCCGGATGGACGTGTGATCGGCGCCAAGCAGGAACTTGCCGAAGCATGAGCCGTCGCGAGCGCGCTTTGGCTGCTGCCCAGCGCCGTGAGGCTGAACGGGCCGCTGTAGAACGCACGGTGCTGCGGTTGGAACTGGAGGAGGCGTTGGCGCTGGCGCCGGACACCGCAGAGGCCGCGCGGGCTGCCGCTGTGCTGGCGCGGATGGACGTGGGCGAGGCGCGTGAGGCGCTGGGGCGGCTGCGGGATGAGCGGGCGCTGATGTTGCTGTTGGAGGTGGCGTGAGCAAGTCAAAGTACATCTGGCACGACGGCCGCTGGGTGGACGTGACCCACTGGAAGCCGGCACCGCGTCGCACGCCCTACATCATCCGCGACACGATGGACCACGCCCAGCACCCTGCCACGGGGCAGTATTTCGACAGCAAAAGCCGGTTTCGCGAGGTCACGAAGGCGCACGGGCTGATCGAAGTGGGCAACGATAGCCGGAATAGCCGGAAACCCGCCGAGGACCAGGGCAAAGCCATTACAAAGGCGGTAGCGCAGGCATACGAGATGCTTGAGCAGGGCCACGTCCCGCCGCCGGCTGAGACGCTGAGCGAGTGGGGCGAGACACGGATTTTGGAGGCTGAGTGAGCGAGACCGAACTCCCCGTTGCGCCCGCCGCCGAGCACGAAGCCCCGGCATCCCCGGCGGCTGACCTCGCCTCGGCGATCAGCGCGGCGTGGGAACAACATTCGGCAGAAGCGCAGCCCGAAGCCGAAGGCCCGCAGCGTGACGAGCGCGGGCGGTTCACCAGCGCGCAGGCCGAGGAAGCCACGCAGGAAGAGGAACCCGCCAGTGAAGAGCAAGCCCCGACCGCCGAAGCGCCCCGGGCCGAGGTGCCGCAGCAGCCGGTAAGCCCGGTTGCGGAAGTTCTTGAGGCCTACAAGCCGTTCTACGCCGCGCGCGGGATAGCGCCGGAACAGGCGGTGCGTTCATTGTTCGAGGCGCAGAAGGTGCTGGAGGAACGCCCCGTTGAGGCGATCCAAATCCTCGCGCGTCAGTATGGCGTGGACCTGACGAAGTTTGCGCCGCAGCACCAACAGCAGGCGCCGGCACCAGCCGCGCAGCCGCAAACCACCGACCCTGTGACGGCTCTTCAGCGCCAAGTTGACGAGTTGAAGCAGTTCATCGTGTCCCAGCAGCAAAAGGCGCAGGAGGCCGAAAGTGCGACGGTGGAGCAATCCATCCAGTCGTTCGCCTCCGATCCCAAGCACCCCCACTTTCCGGCCGTCCGCACCGCTATGGGCGCGCTGATGCAGGCAGGGGTCGCCAAGGATATGGAAACCGCCTACGAAATGGCATGCCGGGCGCACCCCGAAGTGTGGAAGGCAATCCAGACCGCCGAAGCCGAGACGAAAGCCAAAGCCGAGCAGGACGCGCGCGCGAAAGCCGCCGCCGCTGCCAAGGCCAAAGCCGTTTCCGTGCGCGGGTCTATGCCGGTTCCGGGGGCGCCCAAAGGTCCGCAGACCATCAAGGGCATGCTCGAAGCTGCTTGGGATGGACGGCTCAACTGAGCCTCGACCCATAGGAGTTCATGGCGATGGCATCGCCCAACCTTTCCGAAATCGTCACCACCACCCTTCGCAACCGTGCGCCGGACGTTGCCAACAACGTGCTGCGCAACAACGCCCTGCTGATGTATCTGAACGAGCGCGGCAACGTCGAGTCGTTCAGCGGCGGCCGCACGATCACCCAGCCGCTCACCTACGCGCAGAACAGCACGTACAAGCGCTACAGCGGCTATGAGGTGCTGAACATCTCGCCGAGCGAGGTGATCACCAGCGCCGAGTTTCCGATCCGCCAGAGCGCGGTTGCCATCTCCATCTCGGGCCTGGAGATGCTCCAGAACTCGGGCAAGGAGGCGGTGATTGACCTGCTGAAGACGCGCCTGTCCAACGCCGAAGACACGATCAAGAACGGTCTGTCCTACGACATCTACTCGGACGGCACCGCGACGGGGCAGATCAACGGCCTTCAGGCGCTCATCTCGACGGCGCCGGGCTCCGGCACCATCGGCGGTATCGACCGTGCGACGTGGACCTTCTGGCAGAACATCACGTACAGCGCGGTGACGGACGGCGGCGCGGCGGCGACGAACGCCAACATCCAGCAGTACATGAACAACGTTGCGCTTCAGTTGGTGCGCGGCAACGACGGGTTCGACCTGATCGTGGCCGACAACAACTATTACAACCTGTACCTCCAGAGCATGCAGGCCATCCAGCGCGTGACCGACGAGAAGGTTGCGGGCGCCGGCTTTGCCAGCCTGAAGTACTACGGGTCGGGCCGCAGCGTGAACGTGGTTCTGGACGGCGGCTTCCAGGGCTATTCGTCCGACACCAACCCGACCACGGGCGGCGCGCCGGCCAACAAGATGTACTTCATCAACACGAAGTACCTCCACTTCAAGCCGCACCGCGACCGGAACATGGTGCCGATCAACCCTGATCGTTACTCCGTGAACCAGGACGCGATGGTTCAGCTGATCGGCTGGGCCGGCAACCTCACCCTGTCGAACGCACGCTTGCAGGGCGTGCTCACCGCCTAAGGAGGGCACGCACATGAGCGGCACCAATCTCCCCATTGGGCTGGAGGGCGTCGATTTCACCGGCGTCTACACGCCCTACACCACCAGCAGCGGCACGCCGGAGTATCCCGGCTTGCCGTTTCAGGTGGGAACCCGCGTGAACGGCGGGAATGCCGGGCAGTGGATTTTTGTCACAGCGGCTACCAGCATCACCGCGAACGATATCGTGGTGATTTCCACCATGTCGTCGTTTGCGACTTCGGCGCTGTCGAACACGACTGCCAAGGGGTTCCTCGGCAAACTGGTGGGCAAGGCCGGCGGCACCGCCACCAGCGGCCAGGGTTTCTGGGTCCAGGTGGCGGGCTACGCGGCTGCGGTGAATGCTGCCACGTCGAGCGCGGCCAACACCGTGCTGTCCAGCACCAGCACCGCTGGCCGTATCGGCGGGGCCTCCGCCGGCAACTCGGCCAAGGTGACTGGGCTGACGCTGGTCGCCACCGCCGCCAGCAACACCGCTGCGGCTGTTCTCAACTTCCCGGCCATCGGGGCTGACGACTAACGGCAAAGCGGGGGCTTCGGCCCCCGCCAACCCTTGGAGGCTGAATGAGCGACCTCACCTTTGACCTCGCGGACTATAACCACGGCGGGATGGTGATCCAGGCGGATCGCCGGCACGTGCAGTTCCGTGTGGGCAAGCGGCTGGACAAGGCTGCATCCGACGCCGCCGGCCGGCCGATCTTCATCCAGCAGACGCTTTTCTGCGTGCGGCACCCGGGCGAACGGGATGAGACGGTGGTGGAAGCCACCGAGTTCCACAAGATCACGCACCCCCGCCAGTGGCGGGCCTTCGAGGAAGGGCGCCAGGCCGACGCGGAAGGAACTCCGCTGGCCGTGCTGTTCCCCTCGGCGCCAGAGATCGTGGAACACCTGCGTGGCATGCGCGTGTTCACCGTCGAGATGCTCGCCGACATCAGCGAGGAAGGACTTCGCCGGCTCGGCATGGGCGCGCGCGAATGGAAGCAGAAGGCGCAAGCGCTGATGGACAAGTCGGCGGCGTCGGCCCCGATGCGCGAGATGGAAGCCGAGTTGCAGAAGCGCGATGCCGAAATCGACGTGCTGAAGGCGCAGGTGGCGCTGCTGATCGACAACGCGCGGCAGCAAGCTGCGCAGCCGTCGGCACAGCAGCCGGCACGGCGCGGGCGGGCAGCCGCACAGCCGTCCCCCCAGGATTTTGACGGCGCCGGACTTGCCGTCGGGCTCGCGATGGGCGCGGGCTTTGCCAACAGTGACCCCCCTCAAGGAGACGGCGCATGAGCGCTCTCGCGAAAGACCTCGCTTCGCTTGGCATGCCGCCGGCTCTGGCGTCGCGTGTCGGCATCACGATCAAGTCCATCACGGCCACTGGCACCACGCAGGGCACGCCCAAGGTCTACGCAGGCGATTACGCGCTGCTGACCACGGCTGCCGGCACCACGGCCTGCACGCTGGACAGCGCGTTCCCTGTGGGCGACGCGGCGGTGATCGCGAACATCAGCACCGTCACCGGCCTGCTGTTTCCTCCGACCTCTGGCACGCTCAACGGCGGCAGCGCGAACGCTTCTGTCGGTATCCCCGGCGGCTCGGTCGTGACTGTCACCCGCACCAGCCCGACCGCCTTCTGGGTGGAGTTCGGCCCCCCGGCGCCTGGCGCGTCTGCCGTGATCCTCGGGGGCGCAACGGACGCTGTGACCGCTGCGGCGGGCGGCGGCCAGACCAACGCCACGCAGCTTACCGGCGTGATGGCGAACGTCACCGTGGTGGCGACCGCTGCGGACAGCGTGAAGCTTCCGTTGGCGCAGGCCGGCATGGTGTTCATGCTTCAGAACTCCGACGCGGCCGACAGCATGCAGGTGTTCGGCGCCGGCACCGACACCATCAACGGCGTGGCAACCGCGACCGGTGTTGCGCAGGCGGCCGGCAAGGCTGCGATCTACTTCGCCACCACGTCGGCCCCCGGCGGGAAGTGGTTCCGCAACCTGTCGGCGTAAGCCATGGGCAGCACCCTTCTCACGCTGGTGCAGACGGCCTGCGCTGAGTTGGGCGGGATGGCCATCCCAACGCAGGTTGTCGGGTCCACTGACCAGACCACGCAACAGATGTTGGCGCTCATCAACGCGGTGGGCGCTGACTTGCTGTCGCGCAAGGACTGGACCGCGCTTCAGACGCAATACATCGTGGAAGTCCCGGCCGCGCTTGTCGGCACTGGGGACACGGTGCAGGGCAGCAAGACTGTCAGCAACATCAGCTTCGACACGACGAGCATCGCGTCCAATCCGTCGCTGTGGGTGGTTCAGGGCACCAACATCGTAGCCTATCCGCGCGTGGTGACGGCGGCGTCTTCGATCCCCGGCAGTATCACGATGGACACGCCGGCCACGGCCACAGGCGTTGGCGTCAGCATCATCATTTCCAAGGACAGCTATCCGGTCCCTGTGGACTTCGTGGCGTTCGTGGATGACACGCAGTGGGATCGCGGCAACCGTTGGCAGTTGCGTGGGCCGCTATCGCCGCAGGAGGATCAGTACCTCCGCAGCGGTATCGTTGCCCTGACGCCGCGCCGGAACTACCGTCAGTTGGGCCGCAACGCGCCGAACACCAACATCGTGCAGATGTTCCGCCTGTTCCCGCCGCCGGGGCAGAACGACACACCCGGACCGATGGTGTACGAATACCTCTCGTCCTACTGGGCACAGTCCACCGTGACGCCAACTCCGGGCGCCTACTCCTACACCACGAAGGAGAAGTTCACCGCCGACACGGACACCTGCATCTACGACGACCGGCTGATGATCGAGGGGCTGAAGTATCGCTTCTGGGCCGCGAAGGGGTTCGATTTCAGCGTGTCGTTGGCGAACTATGAGAAACTGACCGAGATTTCCATGGCGCGCGACGGCGGCAATCCGATCCTGAGCCTGAACCGGCGGAAGGTGCCGTATCTGATTACGAGTGCGTCAGTGGCCGATGGTTTCTGGCCTGGGAGGGGACCGTGATCCGTGGGCGCGCGCCTTTAGCCGAACGTTTGGGCCGCCTGTCCATCCCGGAGCCGAACAGCGGATGTTGGCTGTGGCTGGGCACCGTGGGCGGTGGCGGCTATGGCGGCGTTGGTCGCGGCGGCAAGAAAGGCGGATGGATCGGTGCGCACGTCGCAGCGTGGGAGTGCGCCCACGGCGAAGTGCCCAAGGGGCTGTACGTCTGCCACCACTGCGACAACAAGCTGTGCGTGAATCCAGGTCATCTCTACGTCGCCACCACACAGCAGAACACGAAGGATGCAGTGGAACGGGGGCGCTTCAAGCGCGGCGCGCAGCGCCGCAACGCGCGTTTCACCGATGAGCAAATCCGTGAGATGCGCGCGAAGCATGCCGCAGGCGCTTCGATCCAATCCATCCGCGTCGAATACGGGTTCGGTTCCCACACGCACGCGCGGCTTGTCTGCGAAGGCAAGATTTGGGGCCACGTCACCTAATGCTCCGCACCCGCCCCACGCAAGTCGCCCGGCCTTACACGTTCCCCGTCGCCACAGGGGGATGGAACGCGTCCGACGCGCTCGACGCAATGAAGCCGGACGAGGCGGAAACGCTGGTGAACTGGTTCCCCGAGACGACGTACC
>ERZ650308.583-NODE-583-length-19821-cov-4.576040_pt1 | contig 19821 bp, 18 predicted proteins | sample MGYA00376244_ERZ650308 | MGnify/ENA primary metagenome ERZ650308 (study PRJEB26733, sample SAMN07839295) | wastewater metagenome | biome: small river; feature: stream; material: water | place: USA: North Carolina | collected 2016-04-26 ... | reverse complement strand
AAAAAACATACAAGCAATACAAATTAAAGTGGTCGAAAAAAATTATACTATGAAGTCATTATTAAAAATTACGTTCTTTTTAACAGTTATTACAAGTTTTGGTCAAGAAACCAATTTAAAAAACATCCAAAAACTAACCTTTGGAGGAGACAATGCAGAAGCCTACTTTAGTCCAGATGGATCAAAACTTACGCTTCAAATTAGCAATCCTAAGGCCAACATTCCTTGCGATCAAATTTTTATGTATGATTTAGCTAAAAAAACGGTCGGAACCGAAAATTTAAGCCTAATCTCTACAGGGAAAGGTAGAACCACTTGTTCTTATTTTATGCCAGATGGAAAACATATAATTTATGCTTCTACGCATGCTTCTAGTTCAGAATGTCCAGCACCACCCAAACCGCACGACGGTAAATACCTTTGGGCAGTTTATCCCGAATTCGATATTTACATTGCCGATTTAAACGGAACTATCGTCAAACAATTAACCAATACTCCTGGTTATGATGCTGAAGCGGTTGTTTCGCCTGACGGAAAAAAAATTGCCTTCACCTCTACCCGATCTGGAGATTTAGAATTATGGACCATGGATATTGATGGCACTAACTTGAAACAAATTACCTTCGGACTCGGATATGATGGCGGTAGCTTCTTTTCACATGACAGTAAAAAACTAGTATTCCGCTCGTCACGACCAAAAACCGAGGCAGAAATTGCAGATTATAAGTTTCTACTTGCTGAAAACGTAGTGGCTCCTACCGAAATGGAAATCTATACTTGCAACGTAGACGGATCAGACATCAAACAAATTACCCATCTTGGAAAAGCGAATTGGGCACCTTTTTTTCACCCTTCTGATAAAAAAATCATATTTTCATCCAACCATCACTCAACGAGAGGGTATGATTTTCAATTATACACCATTGATATCGACGGAAAAAATGTAAAACAAATCACTTATGAAAGTGAATTCAACGCGTTTCCAATGTTCTCCCCTGATGGAAAAAAATTAGTTTTTTCTAGCAATAGACAACAAGGTGCGGCGAGAGAAACGAACGTATTTATTGCGGATTGGGTAGATACTGACCCAGCCGAAATTGTGAATCAAGACAAGCTAAAATCACATATTTCCTATTTAGCCTCCGATGAACTTGGAGGAAGATTAGCGGGTTCTCCAAATGAAAAAATGGCAGCTGACTACCTATCAAAGCAACTGAAAGCATTGGGATTAAAACCTTATAATGGGAAAAATTTCATTCAGAAGTTTGACTACAAATTAAAACTAAACCCAAAAGATTCGTTAGCCATCACTAACATCGAAGCGCATAACGTAGTGGGTTATTTAGACAATAAAGCTTCCAAAACAATCGTAATTGGTGCGCACTATGACCATTTGGGATTGAACGAACACAACAACTCGACCAAACCCAATTCAAAAGGTGAAATCCATAATGGCGCAGACGATAATGCCTCTGGTGTTGCAGGTGTACTCGAATTAGCCAGAATGCTTACTACAAACAAAGAAATTGAAAAAGCAAACTACATTTTTGCTTTATTTTCAGGTGAAGAAGATGGCTTACAAGGATCGAAATTCATGACCGAAACCATCAAAACAGCGTATCCAAATGTAATCACCATGATCAATATGGACATGATTGGTAAATTGAATGCGTCCAAGGATTTATTGGTAGGCGGCATCGGAACGTCGCCAGAATTCAAGAAATTGGTAGAACGAAACAAACCTGCTGGATGCAACGTAACACTCGACGAAAGTGGTGTGGGTCCGACAGATCACACGTCGTTCTATCTAAAAGATATTTCAGTCCTAAATTTCTTCACAGGAACCCATACCGACTACCATAAACCTAGTGATGACGAGGATAAAATCAATTATACTGGTGTAAAAAATATCGTAGAGTACGTTTTCAAAGTTGCACATGATATAGCCGATTTAGATAAAGTAGAATTTACTAAAACGAAAGTAAATGCTGGAAAAACACGTCCGAAATACAAAGTAACCATGGGAATCATGCCTGATTATACCGAACATCCAGACGGATTGCATGTGGATGGTGTGACCGAAAACAGACCCGCGCAAAAAGCCGGAATCATGGAAGGTGATGTCATTACCAAAATTGGCACAACTCCTATTAAGGACGTTTACAATTACATGGACAGTTTGGCTAAAATCAATCCGGGTGACGAAGTAGAAGTGGTCTTTACAAGAAACGGAGAAAGCAAAACCGTAAAAATAAAATTCGATTAAACTTGGGCGTTTCACCCCAATAAAAAATCCCATTTAGCATACGTTAAATGGGATTTTTTTTTGAGCTGTCAGGCTATTCGCTACAATCTTTTGCTCCGTTAACACTACACAAAAGGATTGTTGCTGCTATCCTTAACGCAGGAATTGAATCCAACACAAATTGGGGAACAATTACGTCAATTTGTCATAAAAAAAGATTTGGTACCGATTTTGAATGAGTGAAAAGAGTTTAACAATTAAAAATGTAATTATGGCATCAGGAAAAATTAATGTTTCAGTAGAAAACATTTTCCCTTTAATCAAAAAATTTCTTTACAGTGATCACGAAATTTTCCTACGCGAATTAGTATCTAATGGTACAGACGCTACCCTAAAATTAAAGCATTTAACTAGTATTGGAGAAACCAATGTAGCATACGGAAACCCAATTATTGAGATCAAAATCGATAAAGAAGGAAAGAAACTACACATTATTGATCAAGGGATCGGAATGACTGCAGATGAAGTTGAAAAATACATCAACCAAGTCGCTTTTTCTGGGGCAGAAGAATTCTTAGACAAATACAAAGATTCTGCAAAAGACTCAGGAATTATTGGGCATTTTGGCCTTGGATTTTATTCTGCATTCATGGTGGCTGAAAAAGTAGAAATCATAACCAAATCATTCAAAGATGAACCAGCCGCTCATTGGACGTGTGATGGAAGCCCTGAGTTTACCTTAGAAGCCCATGACAAAAAAGAAAGAGGAAGTGAAATCATTCTGCACATCGCTGAAGATTCATTGGATTTCTTAGAAGATTATAAAATACGTGAATTGTTAAATAAATACAATAAATTCATGCCGATTCCAATTAAATTTGGAACCAAAACAGAAACCCTTCCATTACCAGAAGGTGCGGCAGAAGATGCCAAACCAGAAACGATTGAAGTAGATAACATCATCAACAACCCTAATCCAGCTTGGACCAAACAGCCGGTTGATTTAACCGAAACGGACTACAAAGAATTCTACCATGAATTGTACCCTATGCAGTTTGAAGAACCGTTGTTTAATATCCATTTAAATGTAGATTATCCATTTAACCTGACGGGTATTTTGTATTTCCCAAAACTGGGATCTGACCTACAAATTCAGAAAGACAAAATCCAATTATATCAAAATCAAGTTTTTGTAACGGATAATGTAGACGGAATTGTACCCGAATTTTTAGGCATGTTAAAAGGTGTGATTGATTCACCAGATATTCCATTAAATGTTTCTCGTTCGTACCTTCAAGCGGATGGAAATGTGAAAAAAATATCGAATTACATCACCCGTAAAGTGGCCGATAAATTGAAATCGCTGTTTACAGAAAACCGTGAAGATTTTGAGAAAAAATGGAACGACATCAAGATCGTTTTAGAATACGGAATGCTATCTGAACCTAAATTTTATGAAAAAGCAGGTGCATTTGTACTTTATCCAACCGTTGATGACAAGTATTTCTTATTGGATGAATTGAAAGAAGCGATTCAAGCCCATCAAACCGACAAAAATGGAAAATTGGTGGTACTATATGCATCCAACAAAGAAACGCAACACAGCTATATTGCTGCAGCAAAAGACAAGGGCTATGAAGTGTTGTTACTCGACTCACCTATCATTTCACATTTGATCCAAAAATTGGAGTCAGATAATGAAAACCTTACGTTTGTTCGTGTAGATGGGGATTCTATTGAGAAATTGATTCAGAAAGAGGAAACACAAATCTCAAAATTGTCGGATGACGAAATAGAAAAATTAAAAGCAACGCTTGAAAACAGCATTCCTAAACCTACGTATACGGTTCAATTGGAAGCAATGGATAGCCAAGCGGCTCCCTTTATCATTACCCAACCTGAATTTATGCGACGTATGAAAGAAATGAGTCAATCGGGTGGCAGTGGAATGTTTGGTATGGGAAATATGCCCGACATGTATAATGTGGTCGTAAACACCAACTCCGAATTAGCAACAACTATTTTGAATACCGAAGACAAAGCAAAACAAGAACATTTGATCAATCAAGCACTTGATTTGGCCAAAATATCCCAAGGATTGCTGAAAGGTGAAGCGTTGACTGCTTTTGTAAAACGAAGCTTTGAATTGATTCAATAAACAATAAAAATCAATACCTAAAAAAGGCTGTCAAAAATAATTGACAGCCTTTTTTTTAATTTCCAATAATACCCGATTCTTCTTTTTTATCTTTCCCTATCAAAAGTGGAGATTCTTTAGCTAGTTTATTTTTGGTCGGAATTTTATAATTTAAACTAAATCCAAATCGACGTGTATCCGATTTATTACTTAATAATAAAGGTGAGTTGTAAGAATAAAATTGAGATCTGTTCGAATTTAATACGTCGTCAATATTTATTGAAACCACTAATTGATCATTGAAAAACTTTTTAGAAAATGAAAAATCAAGTGAATTACTAAACGGTTTATTTGCAACAAAATAATAATAATTCCCTCCAGATGTTATTAAATTAAAATTGGTCACAAATTTAATTTTACTTGGTAAAACGAATTGCGACATCAGGTTATAAACCCAAAAACCTTTGGTTTCAATTTGCGGAATTTGATGCAGTTGATAAGCTAGATAAACAAATATAAAATTCATCTCATCCGGATTCACATTCATTTTCATAGTTTCTGCAAGACCTTTAGTAAACAACATATATGGAATAGGCATCCCTACATTAAAATTATGAACTTTTATTTCAGGGACATTTTCATTTGAATTTGCAACAACATTTCCATTCAAATTAACTCTTTGTACCACTTGGTTTTTTGCTGAACTTAATGAATAACCTATAAATGCATAATCATAGGCGCTCAATTTTACTTCATAATTATCAAAAAGGGTGGGCTGCAAAAATGGATTTCCTTCGTAGTTTATTGACGGATTTTGATAATTAGTATTATTTGGATTCAAAGCAGAAGTGCTTGGTAGTGTAATTTTTTTGTTATAATTTATATTGAAAAAAATCGATTTATTGATGTTATATTGAGCAGTTACATTTGGAAAAAAACGAAACTGATTAAAAGGGGTCAGTGAAGTAGAATTAGCAACTCCTTTGATATTATAATCTTCTGCCCTACCACCAAAAATAAAGGTATAGTTATTAAATTTTGATTGTACTTCAAAATAGGCCGCAGCCGTTTTTCGTTGATAATCTAAATTAGTAACTTCTTTACTTTTAGCTTCAAAATCGAGTGTTTCATACAAGCTTCCAAAACTAATTTTGCCCTCATCCGAAAAGTTAAATGGTTGCGAATAATCAAATTTTAAACTATAAAATTTTTGGTTTGTAGAGTTCTCTAAAACGGGTAAAGCTAATCCAGAAGTAATTAATACAAAATCATTATAAATACGATTAATATTTGCCCTAAAATCTAGTTTTTTAGTTTTGTCGTCAAATCTTTTCTGATAAGTTACAACTCCTTCTTGTCTCCACCCTTTTGTATTAGAATCATCATCAGTTAAAAAACCAATACCTTCAGATAGTGTATTACTAGTATTGTTATTTAAATTCACATCATAATTTAATAATAATCGATCTTTTTTTAAATCAAAAGTAATTGCCGACTTTATAAAATTATTTTTTCCAATTCGGTCAGCTTCTGTTGCTGTTAAAGTTGTATTAACCGTGTTTTCAACTTTATTTATTGATGTCCAAATCGCATTTTCTCTATAATTCTGACCCACATTTAACTGCCAACCAAAATATTTATTTTTAGCATTTAACAATATGCTATTATTTGTTCGCCATCTTGTTTTATCATACAAAGTAGTATTAGTACTATTTGTATAAGTTGTGCTTAAAAAGTTTTTTGCGTTTTTGTTTGTAATAATATTTAAAATGGCACCACCTGAAGTTGCAGGAAATTCGGCACCTGGTTGTGTGATTATTTCAATTTTCTCAATAGCATTTGCAGGCATTCCCTCTAAAAAACCATTCAATTCATTGGTTGATATATTCAATGGGCGACCGTCTAAATATACATCCAGCTGTTTACCTTGATACATCATTCCTGCAATATCTGAAGAAATCAATCCAGGTAATTTTTTTAAGCCTTCTAATACTGATCCCGAATTTAAACTGGGCTGATTTGCAAAATCAAAAATTGTTCTATCAGCTTTCTGCTCAACAGCTTTTTTTGTTTTTACTATCGTAATTTCTTTTAATTCCTCTGTTTTTTCTTTTGTCTTCTTTTGCGCTTCTTGCGCACTTATTTGATGTAAAAAACCAAATAAAAAAACAAGTATTACATTTTTAGTTTTCATTAACTTAATTTATCTCTCTATTTGGTCAGTAAAACAGTAATTTTGTTACAAAATGACTACTAAATTATCAATGCTACTTTGCATTTATTTGAAATTAAGATAATATCATTAACTAACAATTAACTACATCAATATAGTTAACATAATTATTTGGGTGTTTTATTATTGTTATCATAAAAAGAGTACTTTTATATTATCAAATTAAAAAATATGGCTCCAATACCTTCTGCTTTTCAAATAGACCAACCGCTTCATCAAAGTCACTATCTTTTGGATGGCGAATTAAAACAATGGCAAGGCGAAACAACTGATGTTTTTTCAACCATATCCGCTACCGAAAACTACCAACCTACTCTTTTGGGAAGTATTCCGAATATGAAGGAACAAGAAGCCTTAGAAGCTTTAAATTCATCTGTAGCAGCTTATGATAATGGAAAAGGACTTTGGCCAACGATGAAAGTTATTGATCGTATCAAGTGCATGGAGGCGTTTGTCAAGGAAATGAAAACGACCCGTCATGAAGTGGTAAAATACTTGATGTGGGAAATTGGAAAATCGCAATCTGATTCTGAAAAAGAATTTGACCGAACGGTGGAGTACATTTATGATACGATAGAAGATTACAAAAAACTAGATCGCGACAGTGCCCGTTTTACAAAGAGTCAGGGTGTAAACGCCATGGTTCGACGTGGACCGCTTGGCGTTGTATTGTGCTTAGGTCCCTACAACTACCCACTCAATGAAACCTTTTCGTTGTTGATTCCTGCAATCATTATGGGAAATACGGTTGTATTCAAACCTGCAAAACTAGGTGTGTTGCTTATTTCTCCGTTGTTAGAAGCGTTCAAAAACAGCTTCCCAAAAGGAGTCATTAATATACTCTATGGAAGAGGACGCGAGGTTGCCTCCCCTATCATGAAAACCGGAAAAGTAGCCATTTTAGCCTTGATTGGGAACAGTAAATCGGCCATAGCACTTCAGGATCAACATCCAAACAAAAACCGATTGCGTCTCATTCTGGGATTGGAAGCAAAAAACCCGGCGATTGTGCTTAAAGACGCGAACTTAGATTTGGCTATTCAAGAATGTGTTTTAGGAAGTTTATCATTTAACGGACAACGATGTACGGCACTGAAGATTATTTATGTTCATGAATCGATTGCAGCAGAATTCAATGCACGATTTGCACAAAAAGTAGATGAATTAATTTACGGAAATCCTTGGGAACCCAATGTGTTTTTAACGCCATTACCCGAAGTTGAAAAACCTGCCTACATTCAGGAATTAATTGATGATGCCATTGCAAACGGTGCGCAAATCATCAATAAAAAAGGAGGTCAAACAACGGAAAACTACATTTACCCTGCAGTTTTATATCCGATAAATAAAAAAATGAGGGTGTACCATGAAGAACAATTTGGACCAGTTGTACCTATCATTCCTTTCTCAGACATCAACGAACCACTAGACGACATGGCAGAGTCAAATTATGGACAGCAAGTAAGTTTGTTTGGTAAAGACATCATTGCTATTGCTCCGCTCATCGATGCCTTAGTCAACCTCGTGTGTAGAGTAAATTTAAACAGTTCCTGTCAAAGAGGACCTGATGTGTATCCGTTTACGGGTAGAAAAGATTCTGCTGTGGGCACTTTGTCCATTCATGATGCGCTCCGTTCGTTCTCAATAAGGACTTTTGTTGCTTCTAAAGACAACGAATACAATAATGAAATTTTACAGGAATTACTGAACGATAAAAAATCAAACTTTATTAACACCGATTATATTTTATAACATGACAATCAATATTGAAACACCCGCCTTATTATTTTCGGCGACTTCATTGATATTATTAGCCTACACCAACCGTTTTTTAACGATTGCTCAAATCATTCGAAGCCTAAAAAAACATTATGACGAAGACCACAGTAGAAGTATTTTGCTACAGATTAAAAACTTAAACATGCGTCTCACTTTGATAAAATACATGCAATTGTTTGGCGTTATGAGCCTCTTTCTATCTGTTTTTGCCATGCTCATCCTTTATTTACAACAAGCACAAATTGGAATCTATTTATTTGGTTTGAGCCTTTTATGCCTGTTGCTGTCACTGGGTATTTCATTTTGGGAAATTAGTATTTCTGTAAAAGCATTGCAATTGCACCTGAGTGACTTGACTGAAAAAAAGAAAAAGAAATTAGAAGAATAACACCAAAAGCAAATTCGTAGTTGAATTTGCTTTTTTTATTACTTCGCATTCAACTATCTTTGGATGCTTTTAATTGACAAAAATGACGAAAAAAAACAGTTTGAAAGGAGTACTTTTTGTAGCATTAGGAGCTAGTAGTTATGGAATGCTAGCGACTTTTGTGAAATTAGCCTACAATGAACAATTCACAACTGCAGAAGTTACTACCTCTCAATTTGTATTGGGCATAATTGGTATTTTAATTGTAAACTTTGTTCAAAGAAAAAGGCAATCAATAACAGTAATTCAACCAACATCTACAAACATCTTCCAATTAATGTTGGCAGGTACATCTCTTGGAATGACGAGTGTTTTCTATTACTTATGTGTCAAATACATCGATGTTTCTATAGCCATTGTACTACTGATGCAAACCGTTTGGATGGGGGTTTTATTGGAATGGATTTTAGATAAAAACAAACCCAGCATACAAAAATCGGCAGCAGTAGTAGTTGTTTTACTAGGAACACTCTTAGCTACGAATGTCCTACAAAACAAAAACACTATAGATGTTCGAGGGATTTTTTGGGGTATGCTTTCGGCGGTATCCTTTACAACCACAATGTTTACCGCCAACCGAATTGCAACAGGTGTATCTTCATCTAAGCGAAGTTTGTACATGCTTTTAGGTGGCGCCATCATTGTTTTCACATTTGGATTTTTCACGCAACACGCTCCTTTTAATTTTAGCATTTTTTGGAAATGGGGCATTGTTTTATCCCTTTTCGGAACGATTATTCCACCGTTATTAATGAACGCTGGATTTCCAATAACAGGAATTGGTCTAGGAAGTATAGTCTCTGCATTGGAATTACCTGTATCGGTACTCATGGCCTATTTCGTATTGAATGAGAACGTAATTATCATACAATGGATAGGAATACTTTGCATTTTATTTGCAATTATTATGATGAATCAGCAACTGCCTGTACGCACCAAAAAAACAACATAAGACATGTCCCTTTTCCCTTCAGAAAAAATAGTTTTAGATGTACCTCAAGCAGAAATTGAATTTTACCCTCATTTTCTGAATTCAGAACAATCCCAATTGTTTTTTGATCGATTGTTGCACGAAATACCCTGGCAACAAGATGAAATCGTAGTATATGGAAAAACACATTTGCAACCCCGACTAACTGCATTATTCGGCAACGAAGGAAAGCCCTACAGTTATTCCAATATCGTGATGCAACCCCATTCATGGAACAGCTTATTGACGTTTATAAAAGAAGAAATTGAATCCATTTGTGCAACAACTTTCACAACGGTGTTATTGAATTTATACCGAGATGGCAAAGATAGTAATGGTTGGCACGCTGATAATGAAAAAGAACTCGGAAGAAACCCGATCATTGCATCCTTAAGTTTGGGAGCACCCCGCGTATTTCATTTAAAACACAACTCCATCAATGAAATGCGTCAGCGTATCGTATTAGAAAATGGAAGTTTATTACTAATGAAAGGAGAGACACAACACTTTTGGAAACATCAAATACCGAAAACAGCACAAGAAATTGGACCCAGAATAAATCTTACATTCCGAACAATAAAGTAGTTATTCACGATACAACGTGTCAAAAAAAATAATGGCAATTTTAAAAAGTAATTATTTTTTTTATTAATATTGAAATAAAAATAGAAAACCATTTAGTAACAACCAAAAATTATGCTTTTCGACTAATGAAAAAAGGTAAAAGAGTAGAACTGAATCAAGAAGATTTAGAACGATTAATCACGATGGCACAAGAGGAAAAAAAGCCTTTTGAAGTAATTAAAGCTGAATTTCACATTCCCGAATCGGAAGTAACTGAAATCATGAGAAAACGATTATCTAAAGATAATTTTGAATTATGGAAGAAAAAAGTGGCTGGAAGCAAACCCAAACCCAAACCTGCTGTAATTGATGATTTTGATGATGATTTGGACGGTAAATACTATCTAAAAAACAAATTTGATTAAAAACACGTAAGCTCTTGAGATTTCAGGAGCTTTTTTTCTACCTTGTTGGCTTCAAAAACGACTACATTTTAACAATCATACTAATTCAAATGAAAAAAATAACCTGGCTTTTGTTGCTGTTTACGATGTGCCTAAATGCCCAAAACAATAAAATAGATACCCAAGAAATAACAATTGATCCCGAACTAAAAGGCACTTTGTACGCACCATCATTAGCACAAAAAAAACCGATCCTTGCCATTCTCATTGCGGGGTCGGGACCAACAAACAGAAGCGGAAACCAACCGGGCGTTCATAATAACTCCCTAAAGTATCTTGCCGAAGGCTTAGCAGCAAATGGGTTTCATGTGTTTGGTTTTGACAAACGAATTATTGCTCAACTGATCGCAGGTAAAGTCGATGAATCAAAATTGGTTTTTGAAGACAACAGCACAGACGTCAATTTAATTGTAGCTTATTTTAAAAATCTGAAAACTTATTCAAAAATAGTACTTATAGGACATAGCGAAGGATCTTTGGTGGGAATGATGTCGGCTACCAAAAATGTAGATGGTTTTGTTTCAATTGCTGGTCCGGGAAGACCAATTGACGAAATATTATACGAACAAATAGCAAAACAATCTCCTAAAAATGCCATTGAAACTCGTGCTAACTTAGACATTTTAAAATCAGGAAAAACTTTTGATTGTACATCTGAAAGTTACACTATCAAGAGTATTTTTAGAAATAGTGTTCAAAATTATTTGATATCTTGGATCAAAATTAATCCGCAAACAGAAATTCAAAAATTAAAGATTCCCATTTTACTCATCAATGGAACCAAAGATTTACAAGTTCCAGAATCGGAAGCAAGTTTACTTCAATCATTCAAACCCAATGCAAAATTGGTACTAATTGAGAACATGAATCATGTTTTTAAAATCATTCAAGGCGATGAATCGGAAAATAGGGCATCATATAACGAGCCAAAAATTGGTATTGCTCCCGAATTAATCACTTCTATTTTCGATTTTATAAAGAAATTGTAACAAAAGTAAACAACCCAAGTCTAACGTTTCAAAACATAGCAATAACCATATGAAAAAAACCTTATTTTCCTTAGTAATCATTTCACTTTTAACGGGTTGTAAATCCAATCCAATTGCAAGTGAGTCAAAAAAAGCAGATCAAGTTACTGTAACCATCGATTTGAATACAATCAAAGATGATAAAGTAAAGGTAGTCGTTAATGCACCTGTAATTTCTTCAAACGAAATTACTTATCACTTGCCAAAAATTATCCCTGGAACCTATTCAGAAGACAATTACGGAACGCAAGTAGTTGAACTTAAAGCATACAATGCAAAAGGGAACGAATTGACGGTATCCCAAACAGATGATAACAGTTGGAACATCAAAAATGCAACTACTCTAGATAAAATTTCATACTATGTAAACGATACGTTTGATAGCGAAAAAGGAAGCGGATTTGGTAAAGATGATATTTTCTCACCAGCTGGAACCAATATTGATGAAGGAAAAAACTTCATGCTGAATAACCATGGATTTGTGGGCTACTTTGCAAATAAAACCGATCTTCCTTACACTGTTACTGTTATGCATCCTGAAACGCTTTTTGGAGCTACTTCATTAACCGATAACGATGCGAGCGCAACAACTGATGTATTCAACGCTTCAAGATACAATGAGTTGATCGACAACCCTATCATGTATTCAAAACCTGATTTTATCACTTTTACGGTTGACGGAATGGAAATTCTATTCAGCGTATATTCTCCATCAGGAAAACATTCTGCAAAGGCACTTTCAGGCGACTTAGAAAAAATGATGCGTGCACAAAAGAAATTTTTAGGACCCATCAATGCCAACAAAAAATACACGGTTCTTTTGTATCTATCGGATATGAAGAAAAAAGATGCAAAAGGATTTGGAGCCTTAGAGCACAATACTTCTACAACCGTAGTTTTTCCAGAAATGATGCCTTCTTCTGCTTTAGGAAAACAAATAATTGATGTGGTTTCACACGAATTTTTCCATATCGTAACTCCATTGGGAGTTCATTCGAATGAAATTCATTATTTTGATTTTACTTCTCCTAAAATGTCAAAACATTTATGGATGTATGAAGGTGTTACCGAATATTTTGCCAATTTATTTCAAGTAAATCAAGGGCTGATCACCGAAACGGCATTTTATAACAGAATGGTTGATAAAATTGAAGGTGCAAGTCGAATGAATGACACCATGTCGTTTACTGAAATGAGTGCCAATGTATTGAAAGCTCCCTATAAAGATCAATACTTAAATGTGTATGAAAAAGGAGCGCTCATCGCAATGTGTATTGATATCGAAATTAGAGAACGAAGCAACGGTCAGAGAGGAATTCTTGACTTAATGCAAAAATTAACGAATGAATACGGTTCCAAAAAACCATTTACTGACGATGAATTATTTACAAAAATCACACAACTTACCTATCCAGAAGTAGGTGAATTCTTATCCAAATATGTAGAAGGAACCACGCCAATTCCTTATGACTATTACTTTGAAAAGGTGGGTGTTTCTAAAGGAAAAAACAAAAAAGCAGCCAATCCCTTTTTAAACGGAAAAGAACCTGTAATTACGATCAATCAGTCAACTAAAGAAATCATGATTCGTCCAAGTGTTACATTAGGAAACTGCTTAACAAAAATTGGATTACAATCTGACGATACTATTTTGGCTGTTAATGGTGTAAATTACTCTCTTGACAACGTTTATGAAATGATGTCATCGGTTCAAGATTGGAAAGAGGGACAAATCATCAGCATTAAAATAAAACGTAACGGAAAAGAACAAACACTTTCTGGAGCTGCTCAAATCACGTACAATGAAACCGAAGGGTATCAAGTAACCAATCCAAACAAGCAAACATTAAACAGCGCTTGGTTAAAAGGATAAAAAAAATCAACAGATTAAATCCTCAATTTGTCTTAAATTGAGGATTTTTTTTATTATTTTGCCAAAAATAAATTTAACCAAAATTACCCATGCAAAAAAGTGCCCTTTCATTTATTGCTGCCCTATTACTCGCGGCATGCGCTGAAAATAAATCAGATAAAAACTTACAAATCACTGGTTACATCAAAGGATTTACAAAAGGAAAATTATACATACAAAAGATCAAAGACTCATCATTGGTGGCTTTAGATACAATTGATGTCAATGGTGATTCTCATTTCACTAGTGATATTGACATCCAATCACCCGAAATGTTATACTTATTTATTGACCGAGGCGTAAGTAATTCGGTTGATAATAACCTATTGTTTTTTGCTGAGCCAGGAAAAATAAACATTGAAACTTCATTGCGTTATTTTACATCTGACGCAAAAATTACTGGGTCTAAAAACCATGAATTATATGAAGAATACAAATATGTAACCTCAAAATACGTAGACAAAGATTTGGATTTATTAGGTAAAAAATTCAAAGCCTATAAAGACAAGAATGAAGATCTCGTGAATACAATCAATAAAAAACAAGAAGACATCTTAAAAAGTAAGTACTTGTATGCAACAAATTTTGCTGTCAACCATTCCGACTATGAAATTGCTCCTTATATTGCCTTATCCGAGATTTACGACATCAATATGAAGTATCTTGACACCATAGATAAATCGATGACACCGAGCGTATCCAAATCGTTATACGGTCAAAAATTAAAAACGTTAATCAAAGAACGCAAAGCTTCAGAAAAATAATTAATTAATCCTCATACGTGTATGGGGATTTTTTTTGACGCGTTTTAGGTAGACGCATGAATAAGGTATAAAACAAAAAAAACCATCACAATGTGATGGTTTTTATTTTAGAGCCGATAGAGGGACTCGAACCCACGACCTGCTGATTACAAATCAGCTGCTCTAGCCAGCTGAGCTACATCGGCGTCTCAATTCGAGTGCAAATATAATAGCGTTTTTTAATTACGCAAAATATTTAAACACTTTTTTATTGATTTTTTTCGCTTAAAATGCATTGATTTTATCAACCAATTGATTTGCAGCTTGTTCCAATTCAACGTTTATTTGTTTAAAATGCGCTTTTTTATTTTCAACTTTTTTAGCATTCACTTTTACAATTAAATTATCGAAAGTAGCGATTGCTTCATCAATTAAACCGTTCGTTTGTTCAGTAGGTTTTCCAGAAGTTGTCATTTCATAAATGTAAACCGCTTCAATGATATCACCCAATACAAAATTGATGTCTTTCTTTAAATTCTTAACACTTGCCATTTTATTCTATTTTTAAAATTTGATGCAAAATTACATATAATCTTTAGATATATAACTATTTAATATAAATTTCTAACACAGAGCTGCTTCCTTTCAATTCAAAACTTGGCGCTGCAGCAGGAATTAAGAGTGTATCTCCTTTTACATACGAGTAGCTTTCGCCCTCCATGATCAACTCACAATTACCCGAAACGACCATCAATACCTTAAAGGTTTCCGGATTTGTTGCTATCGTTACTCTGTCTGTAACCTTGATGAAATTTGTTGTAAAATAAGGACATTCTACAACGGTATTGATTTCATTTTCTGCTTTTTCGTACGTGCGCTGAACCTCAACCACATCATAATTTATGGCATCCAATGCCAAATCAATGTGTAATTCTCGTTGATTTCCATTGGCATCAACGCGATCAAAATCATAAACTCGGTAGGTTATATCAGAGGTTTGCTGAATTTCAGCAACTACAATTCCGGCGCCAATGGCATGTATGGTTCCTGTCTCTAAAAAAAAGACATCGCCTTCTTTTACCTTTTTTGAATCTAAAATTGACAGTAGTGATTTGTCATGAAGATGCTTCAAATATTCTTCTGAAGAGGATTTTTCTTTAAAACCAACTATCATTCGAGCTCCTTCGTCGGCATGCATAACATACCACATTTCCGTTTTTCCAAAAGAATTATGTCTTTTTTGAGCTAATTCGTCATTGGGATGTAACTGTATTGATAAATCTTCACGTGCGTCAATAAATTTAAACAAAAGTGGGAATTGATTGCCAAATCTTGAATACACCGAAGAACCCAGTAATTGCGTTGGGAATTCTGAAATCAAATCGTTTAATGATTTTCCTTTGTAACTGCCTGAAGCGACAATACTAACATCGTTTGGTACCGAAGATATCTCCCAACTCTCTCCTGTTTTATCATCCGTAACAGACTTGTTCAGAAGCGATTTTAACTGGGTTCCTCCCCAAATGCGTTCTTTTAAAATGGGCGTAAATTGAATCGGATAAAATTTCATACCTTATAATTAAGCTACAAAGAAACAAAAACTAAACTACATTAAAGCGATGCAAGGGCTTTAACCTTTTCCAATGCTTTCGAAATATGAGTTTTTGCTTGCATGGAATCAAATTTCATTTGAATGACACCTTCCGAATCAATGACAAAAGTTTCTCTTCCGGGGAGAAAGAGTAAGTCATTAGAGACTCCAAACAGTTTGCTTATTTTTTTGGTTGGATCTGACAAGAGCGTAAACGGAAGTTTGTACCGACTTTTAAATTTGGTGTGAGAAGAAGCTCCGTCAGAACTGATTCCGATGACAAGAGCGCCATAATTCAGAAAATCTTCATACTGATCTCTAAATTCGCAGGCTTGAGCCGTGCAACCCGGAGTGTTATCTTTTGGATAAAAATAAAGTACTGTAATTTGTTTTCCAATGCAACTCTGACTGTCAAATGGTGCGCCATTTTCATCTTTTGCAGTAAAATGAGGTACTACATCTCCTGTTGATAAAGCCATTATGCTCCTTTATAGGTTACAAAATTGCGAGGAGTTTCATACAAAACAACCTCAAGATCTAATTCGGGTTGTAAATGTGCACGAAGCTTATTCCAAATCACCATGGCAATATTTTCGGCTGTGGGATTCAAATCAAAAAAATCAGGAACATCGAGGTTCAGGTTTTTATGATCGAATTCATTTTCAACATGCGTCTTAATCAAATCGGTCAAAATTTTAACATCCAACACAAAACCTGTCTCTGGATCAATCGCACCATTTACACTCACAATTATTTCATAATTATGACCGTGATAATTTGGATTATTACATTTTCCAAAAACGGCATCATTTTGCTCCATGGACCAATCTTTACGATACAATCGGTGGGCAGCATTAAAATGGGCTTTTCTTGATAGGGTTGCGCGCATGAGTTATAGTTTATGGTCTTCTAAATAATGATAAAATTGATCGAATATAATTTTGAACCATACCGTATACAGTTCTGGTTGGTTTTGAATGTCATTTCGAACATCTTCGATACACATCCATTTCCAATGCTCTACCTCATCTGGATTGATTTGAGGAGCAGCGTTATAATACCCTATCATGACATGGTCGAGTTCATGTTCGGTTAATCCGTTGTCAAAAGGTGCTTTATAAATAAAGTGAAACAATTCTTTGAGCTCGGTTACAAAGCCCATTTCTTCAAATAAACGTCGGGTACCCGCTTCAATATTGGTTTCACCAGCTCGTTGATGACTGCAGCAGGTATTGGTCCAAAGCAGCGGCGAATGGTATTTATGATGCGCTCGCTGTTGCAACATAATTTCATTCTTCGAATTTAAAACAAAAACGGAAAAAGCGCGATGTAAAACAGCTTTTTCATGGGCCTCCATTTTGGCCATCAAACCTATTTGTTCATCTTTTTCGTTGACTAAAATTACTTGTTCTTCTTGCATAACCTATTATTACTTTGTAAAAATACAAAAAAAGTACATGGAAATTGGGTCTTTTCTGAAAACCCATCAAAGTTTAACTTCTGTTGAGTTTTTAGATTCTGAAACAAAAGTTAAACTTTTTATAATTCACTCAAAAATGGCACAATAGCTGCCTTCCCTTTGTACATTTGTTTGACTAAATAAATTCAAATGAAATTGAACACAACGACATGGATGATCTGCTGGACCTTAATGTGCAGTGTATTGCTGTCCGCTTGTGGACAAACGGCAACAACCAATACAAAAACAACCATGAAACCGACACATTATTCTAGAACCAGTAAAGAAAAAGTTACGTTAACCAACGCTGAATGGGAAAAAGTTCTCTCCCCTGATTTGTATGCTGTAGCAAGAAATGCCGATACAGAACGCGCTTTTACAGGGAAATTATGGGATAATGAAGCAAAAGGAACGTATTATTGTGCGGCTTGTGGCAATTTACTTTTTAGATCCAATCAAAAATTCAGCAGTAGTTGTGGATGGCCTAGCTTCTTTGAACAAGAGCATAAAAATAGTGTGGTGTACAAATTAGATAAATCGTACGGAATGATTCGAACAGAAGCACTTTGCGGAAGATGCGATGCTCACCTGGGACATTTATTTGACGACGGACCCGAACCAACCGGAAAGCGGTATTGTATGAATTCTATTTCTCTCGAATTTGTTCCAGACGAATCCGAATAGATCTTAAGCGAGTGATTCTGCTATTTTCAAAGCGCATTTTTCACCGTCAATTGCAGCCGAAATGATACCTCCTGCATAACCTGCTCCTTCACCACAAGGATACAATCCTTTGATTTGAATATGTTCAAGTGAAATCGGATCTCTTGGAATTCTCACAGGTGATGAAGTTCTACTTTCGGGTGCATGCAAAATGGCTTCATTCGTAAGATAACCTTTCATGGTTTTGCCAAACTCCTTAAAACCTTCTCGCATAATTTGGGCTAAAAATCCGGGGAAAACCTGACCCATTTCTACAGAGGTAGTGCCGGGTACATAGGATGTTTTTGGAATATCCGACGAACGTTTGTTTTGGGTAAAATCGACCATACGCTGCGCAGGCACTTTCTGAGTAGTACCTGCCAAATGCCACGCTTGTTGCTCAATGCTTTTTTGGAATTCCATTCCCGCCAAAGGGCCAAATTTTTCAAATGGTTTAAAATCTTCCAGTTTCAATTCGACTACAATCCCTGAGTTTGCAGTAGCTTGATCTCTTTTGGATGGAGACCATCCGTTTGTTACAACTTCACCCGGACTAGTCGCACACGGCGCAATCACACCACCTGGGCACATACAAAAAGAATACATACCTCTACCGCCCACTTGCTTCACAATTGAATACGGCGAAGGCGGCAAATAATCCCCTCTATAATCACATGAATATTGAATTTGATCGATTAATTGCTGTGCATGTTCAGCTCGAACACCCAACGCAAAAGGTTTGGCTTCGATAAGAATGTCTTTTTTATGTAATAATTCGAAAATATCACGAGCCGAATGTCCAGTGGCTAAAATCAGCTTTTGTGCATTAATTGTAGTCCCGTCCTGAGTTCTTACACCTTGAATTTCGTTACTTTTAACTAAAATATCTACTACTTTTGTTTCAAATAATACCAATCCCCCACATGCAATAATTTGCTCTCGTATATCTTGAATAATTTGAGGCAATTTATTTGTTCCAATGTGTGGATGTGCTTCCACTAAAATATCGGAAGTGGCTCCAAAACCAACCAATAATTTCAAAATACGGTCAATATCGCCCCGTTTTTTGGAACGAGTATACAATTTCCCATCTGAATAGGTACCTGCGCCACCCTCTCCAAAACAATAATTAGAATCTTCATTGACAATGCCATCCACATTGATCGCTTTTAAATCTCTACGGCGTCCCCTAACGTCTTTCCCGCGTTCAATTACTATGGGCTTTAATCCCAATTCGATCAGTTGTAAAGCGGCAAATAAACCCGCAGGTCCAGCTCCTACTACAATTACTTCTTGTTTATTTGCAACATTGGGGTAATCTGGGAGATCAAAATTTTCGGCTACGACCTTTTCATCAACAAAATAAACAACAGCTTTGATATTTATCTTAATTGCCTTTTGACGAGCATCAATGGATCGTTTGAGTACAACAACCTGTTGAATTTCATTTACAGCAACAGGAAGCAACTTGGCCATATGTCTTTTTAACAAGGTCTCATTTGCGGCAACTTCGGGTGAGATCGGAAGAGCACACGTCTGAACTCCAGTCACTTAGGCATATCTCGTA
>ERZ650308.581-NODE-581-length-19852-cov-5.354145_pt1 | contig 19852 bp, 13 predicted proteins | sample MGYA00376244_ERZ650308 | MGnify/ENA primary metagenome ERZ650308 (study PRJEB26733, sample SAMN07839295) | wastewater metagenome | biome: small river; feature: stream; material: water | place: USA: North Carolina | collected 2016-04-26 ... | reverse complement strand
TTGATACACTACCTGGTGGTCAGAACTTGGGCGAAATCACAGACTTGCGTTTCTTTACTAACAAACTATTCCGTGGTTTGCGTATTCCATCTAGCTATTTGCCAACAGGCCTAGATGATGGAACACAAAGTGCCAATGACGGTAAAGTTGGTACAGCAATGATCCAAGAATGGCGCTTTAATCAGTATTGCAAGCGTTTGCAATCAATGGTAGTAGACAAACTAGACCAAGAGTTTAAGATGTTTATGCGTTGGAGAGGCATCAACATTGATGGTTCATTGTTTGATTTGACCTTTGAAGAGCCACAAAACTTTGCAAGCTACAGTCAAGCTGAAGCAGACCAAGCACGAATTGCAACGTTCACTAGCTTAGAAGCGTTCCCGTACTTCTCTAAGCGTTGGTTAATGACTCGTTACTTAGGTCTAAGCGAACAGGAAATGAACGAAAACGAACAACAGTGGAACGAAGAACAAGGCGATGTAGAAGCAGCACCAGCACCTGGTGCAGACTTACGTAGCGTTGGCGTTACACCGGGGGGTATTGCAGGAGACTTAGAGTCAGTTGCACCTGCCCCCGAAGAAGGGCCACCGGGCGCACCCGGAGTAGGTCCAGCACCTGGAGCACCAGCAGCTGGTGGTGCAATGGCCCCAGGCGGTCCTCCCGCAGCAGCGTAAATTCAATATAAATAAGTAAATACACTATATGTTTATAACTGAATTATTTGACGGCAGACAAGCAGGTTATCGTTCTGAAGAGGACGATAACAGCATCCAGCATCTTAAAGATATGCGTAAAACCAAGCTAACCTTTGCTCACCTAAACAAGCTAAGAATGGCAAACGATGTGCGCAAATTTGAACACGAAGACAAATTGAAGAAAGTTACTAAGCAGTACAAAGCTCCAGCTGCTGACGCTGGAATGGGCGCTATGCCCGGTGGAATTTAATTATTCCTGTAAAACGATTCAAAAAACCCCCATTTAAAGCAGTAATCTGCGTAGATTAGTAAATATCATTACAAGCCATATTATTGAAAGGAATTTTTAATATGAACAAATACGAACAGTTGATTGAATACATCATCAACGATCAAGAAGACAAAGCCCGCGAACTATTCCACAACATCGTTGTTGAAAAGAGCCGCGACATTTACGAAAGCCTAATGGACGAAGACCAAGTTGATGAAAACATTGACCAGTACGACCAACAAGGCGACTTAGCTGCTGACATCCAAAACGATGAAAACGGTGGTCTAGGTGAAGACGACGAAGACATGGGCGACATCGAATTAGACGGTGGCGACGATATGGGCAACGACGACGGTTTTGGTGGTGACGACTTAGGCGGCGACGACTTGGGTGGTGACGACATGGGCGGCGAAGGCGATGTTGAAGGCAAGTTCCAAGACATTAAATCTGCAATCGACGAATTGCAAGCTGAGTTTGACAAGCTAATGGGCGGCGAAGGCGATGGCACAAGCGGCACTGGCTCTGACGAGTTTGGCGGAGAAGAAGAAATTGGCGGCGACGACGAATTTGGTGGTGAGCCAGAAGTTGGTGCTGAGCCAGAAGAAGAAGGCATGTACGAAGCAAAAAGCGGTTCTGGTAACCCATTTGCTAAAAAAGGTTCTGGCGTAAGCGGATCCGGTAAGTCTGGTAGCGGCGCAAGCGGCTCTGGCAAGTCTGGTTCTGGTAACCCATTTGCTAAAAAGGGTTCCGGCTCTGGTAAAGCAATGACAGAAACTGAAATGATGCGTGAATACGTAGAAAAGATTTCTGCACCTTCTAACACAGAATTTACTCCAGTAGGTACTGGCACTGGTGGCGACAAAGCTGCTGGTCTAACTAAAGGTATCGTTGCTGGTAAGAACGACATGGGCGGTACAACTGCTAACATCGCTAAAGGCGGTAGCGAAGCTGCTCCTGATGGACAATCTCCAAAAGGCAAAGCAGGTGGTTTCGTTAAGCCAGCACAAGAAATTGATGTTGCAAAACGTAACGTAAACAAAGTTGGTGGCAACAAAGGCGCACAAGACTTTTACGGCACCAAAGCAAAAGCTAAAACTGGCGAAGGCCAAACTACCGACGGTTCTGTTCCTGTAAGCAAGAACAGCATCGAAGGTGGTAAGAAGTAATTAGGGCAATAATATGGCTTTGTACCTAAAAGAGAACTTAACTTTTGACCGAGCAGGTCTACAGATTATTTCTGAAGACTCTGCTGACGGGAAGGGCAAGAATCTCTATATGAAAGGGATATTCATCGAGGGAGGCGTGAAGAACGCTAACCAACGTGTTTATCCCGTTCATGAAATCGGAAAAGCTGTGGAAACCATCAATGAACAAATCAAAGGTGGTTATTCAGTCCTGGGCGAAGTGGATCATCCAGACGACCTAAAGATCAACTTGGACCGTGTGTCCCACATGATTGAACAAATGTGGATGGACGGACCATGCGGCTACGGAAAACTAAAAGTCTTGCCAACTCCAATGGGTAAACTTGTGGAAGCAATGATTACCAGCGGTGTTAAGCTAGGTGTTAGTTCTCGTGGTAGCGGAAACGTAAACGAAAGCAGTGGTCATGTTAGTGATTTTGAAATCATTACTGTGGACATTGTTGCTCAACCAAGTGCTCCTCACGCTTATCCTAAAGCAATTTATGAAGGTTTGATGAACATGCGCGGCGGCAATCGAATTTTTGAGATGGCGAAAGATGCTACTCAAGATCAAAAAGTGCAAAAGCACCTGAGAGAAGCTATGACAAGCTTCATCAAAGACCTTAAGATATAACAGGAGAAAACCTAATGTTAGATGCTATCAAACCATTGCTAGACAGCGGCATTATTAACGAAAGCACTCAAACGGCTATTAATGAGGCTTGGGAAGCAAAACTTTCTGAAGCTAAAGAAACAGTCCGTGCAGAGCTACGTGAAGAATTTGCACAACGCTATCAGCATGACAAACAAGTCATGGTAGAGGCTCTAGACAAAATGGTAACAGAAAGTCTTACTGCTGAATTAGCTGAATTCCAAGAAGAAAAGCAAGCCCTTGCTGAAGACCGTGTGAAATTTAAACGTCACATGAGCGAAAGCGCAGGCAAGTTTAACTCTTTCATGGTAAGCAAGCTAAGTGAAGAAATTCAAGAACTACGTAGTGACCGCAAGGTTTACGAAAACTCTATTGGTAAGTTAGAAAACTTTGTGATCAAGGCGTTAGCCGAAGAACTAAAAGAATTTGAACAAGACAAACAAGCAGTCGTTGAAACTAAAGTCCGCTTAATTGCTGGTGCTAAAGAGAAGATGGCAGAGCTACAACAGCAATTCATTGCACGTAGTTCTACACTTGTTAAAGAAGCTGTTGCTAAGAATTTAGAGTCAGAGTTGACTCAACTAAAAGAAGACATCCAAATTGCTCGTGAGAACATGTTCGGTCGTCGTCTATTTGAAGCTTTCGCTAGCGAATTCAGCGTCACTCACTTAAATGAGAACAAAGAAATTCAAAAGCTACAAGCTGCATTGACACAGTCTAAGCAAGAAATTGCTGAGTCTCGTCGTGCTGCTGAAGAAGCTGCAATGATCGTTGAATCAAAAGAAAAAGAGATTCGTGTAATCAAAGAAAGTTCGGAACGTAGCCAGTTAATGGCAAACTTGATGAAACCTTTGAGTCGAGAGAAGGCCGCAGTTATGAGCGAACTTCTAGAGAGCGTGCAAACTGCTAAGTTGCAGGGCGCATACGAAAAGTATCTTCCAGCTGTACTAAATAACAAAGCGACTGTTGCTACACCTGCTCCACAAAAGCAAGTAATGACAGAAAGCCGAGTTGAAGTTACTGGAGATAAGGCTGCTAAGAATGCTGCGGACCGAGTTGACACAAATGTGATCGACTTGAAGCGTTTAGCAGGGCTAAAATAATAAACCCTAATTAGGAGAAATGAAATTATGACAACCGCATTACTAGAGAGCCGTTGGGGCGAAACAAAAGACGCCCTACTAGAAGGCTTACAAGGTTCGAAGAGAACTACAATGGGCGTTATCCTTGAAAACACCCGTAAACAATTGAGCGAATCTGCAACAGCAGGTGGCACATCCGCAGGTAGCGTGGCTACACTTAACCGTGTAATCTTGCCAGTTATCCGTCGTGTTATGCCTACAGTTATCGCTAACGAAATCGTTGGTGTTCAACCAATGACTGGCCCAGTTGCTCAGATCCATACACTACGTGTACGTTATGCTGATGGCACAACAGGTCCAGACAGCAGCCAAAACACTGGCGCTGGTGACGAAGCATTGAGCCCATTCAAGATTGCTACTCAGTACTCAGGTACAGGTACAACTGGTAAGGCTGCAAGCACAGCTACTTTGGAAGGCGTACCTGGTAACCGTATCAACGTACAAATCTTGAAGCAAGTTGTTGAAGCTAAGACACGTAAATTGTCTGCACGTTGGACATTTGAAGCTGCTCAAGACGCACAAGCTATGCACGGTTTGGACGTTGAAGCAGAAGTTATGGCCGCTTTAGCACAAGAAATCACAGTTGAAATCGACCAAGAGATCCTAGGTTCTCTACGTTCGTTGGCAGCTACTGAATTCACATTCAACCAAGCTACTGTATCTGGTACAGCTACATTCGTTGGTGACGAGCACGCTGCTTTGGCAGTATTGATCAACCGCGCAAGCAACTTGATCGCTCAACGCACACGTCGTGGTGCTGGTAACTGGGCAGTTGTGTCTAGTGCTGCTTTGACAGTATTGCAATCTGCTACAACTAGCGCATTTGCACGTACTACAGAAGGTACATTCGAAGCTCCTACAAACACTAAGTTTGTTGGTACATTGAACGGTGCTATGAAGATTTATGTTGACGGCTATGCCCAAGACGGACAATCTGTATTGGTTGGTTACAAAGGTTCGAGCGAAGCTGATGCAGCAGCGTTCTATTGCCCATACGTACCATTGATGAGCTCTGGTGTTGTTCTAGACCCAAGCACATTCGAACCAGTAGTTGGCTTCATGACACGTTACGGTTATGTTGAGTTGACAAACACAGCTAGCTCTTTGGGCAACGCTGGTGACTACTTGGCAGAAATCGCTGTAAGCAACTTGAGCTTCCAGTAATATCTACCTACAGCATCGCAAGGTGCTGTTCCTCAAAAAGCCCCTTAATTGGGGCTTTTTTACGACTACACCACTTTATTAGTAAATATTAATATGAAACAAATTTTTCGATATTCTCCACTGGACGCTTTTTTAATTTTAAATCTACTGTTGGTGGGGTCTATTCCGTACTTCGTTGCATCTATGGACTTGCCATTATGGTCGTGGATGATAATTAGCATATTCCACGTTTGGTTTATTGTTAATGTGCAAAACACATGTTTGCACCATCATGCTCATTGGAGCATATTTGTATCAACAAAGGCTAACAGAATATATGAATTATTTGTTAGTGCAGTGTCGGGTATCCCAGTTCAGTTATGGAGACATAGCCACTTACTGCATCACAAGTATGTAAATGACAAGCCAGTTAATTTTCGCACCAATGATCCAGTGTCTGTTTATAAGTTTAGCAAGACTGATGAGCCTACAAATTTTTGGATCTATTGCTGGAGATCTACAGTACACAGTGATATTAAGTGGGCGTGGATGCAAGTAGTGCCTAATATTTTAAAAGTTAAAGAATTATACACGTGGTTCCGTCGCGAGCAGTGGGCTATTAGAGTGTACTGGTTGAGTATAGCGTTAATAAATCCAGTCTACGGTGTATTCTTGCTTCTTGTTTACTTCCTTGCTTATTTTGTTAACAACGCAAACAGCTATGGCGAGCATTGGGGAGTATTAGATAGGCGCGGTGATACTACGCAAGACAGCGTTGGTATTTACAGCACATGGTACAACATATTTGGCTTCGGTGCAGGGTATCACCAAGAGCATCACCACAAGCCTGGTATACATTGGTCAAAGCTGTCTAAGGTAACTCCTCTCTTACATCCCGACAGAAAGATCATTGGCGGTATACACATATTAAACAATCCATTTTGGAGCCACTTTAAGCTACTGTTTAAGAAAAACGGTAAATAGTATGTTCGCTCTTAATTGAGAGTTTATGCAGTTACCCAACTGCGTAGGCCTAGAACGCTATTCACATTTTTAAGGAGAAACAAAATGGGACGTCCTTTAGCAAAAAGATTTTTCGGTAACCGTAACATCGGTACCAACGGTGGTTACACAGCAGATGATGGTATCGGCGGTGAAGGCATTGCAAGCATTGATAATCCAGTAGCTGGTAGTATCAACATCAACAACTCTTTCCCTAACTTTCCTGGTCTAACTGTTGCCGCGCCAACACTACCGGGTGGTGTTACAGCTACTACAGCAGTGACATGGGAAATTGACACAGTTACATTCGACGGTGGTGGTACAACTTACACAACAGGTTTGACTACTGCTATCACTGGGTTAACAACACAAGCCACAGTGGCTCCAGTAATTAACATTACTCACGTAACTGGCGGTGCACCAGATGCTTACAACTTCACAGGCGGTAACCGTGGTGAGTTTACAAGCATTGATGGTACAGGTATCACTACTTGGGCTATTGTAAAAGGCGCACAAACCGGCGCACAAGCAACTATCACATTCCGTGTTAAAAGCATTGCAATCTCCAACAAAGGTTCTGGCTATGTAGCCGCTCCATCTTTGGCATGGACTACACTAAGTGGTACAACTCCAAGTGGAAACACTCCTACATTGACAACTGACAGCGGCGATGTTGGTTCTGTAACTAACCAAGAAAACGCTATCATTGCTTACGCTTATGTAACTGGTAACAGCTTGATTGCTGATATCCAGGCACAAAAAGGTAGTCACCGCTATCGCGTTAAGACCAGCGAAGGTACAGCAGTATGCTCGTTGGTTGCAGCTACACCATCGGCAGTCGGCGAAATGAGTATTGTTGCTACAGACAGCACAGGTTGCACATACTACGTAACTAAGCTAACAAGCCGCAACGCATTGTTGACACGCTTTGGCGGCGGAAGCTATGAATTTGCCGACGGTACTATGGTACGTTGGACACTTGATGCTCCAACGTTGAACACTACTGTTCAAATCGCTAACGCTTAATTGCAAGCAAATTAAAAATAGCACCTTCGGGTGCTATTTTTTTGGCCCCAAGTAATATTTTGTTAGCATAAATATCTAATAACGGAATGACAAATGTCTCAGAATACACGATTTAACGGCACATGGACTATCACTGGAACAGAAACATCCAGTAACGTTCAAATTAACAACCATACTTTAATTGTCAACGGCAACTTAAAGGTGTTGGGTGTAGTAGCAAACATTTCATCAACAAACACTCAAGTTGTTGACAACATCATTACATTAAACCAAGGCGAAACTGGCGCAGGCGTAACAGCCGTATACTCGGGCATTGAAGTTGATCGTGGGTTGTCTGCAAAAGTTGCGTTACGATGGAACGAAGGTACATCAATTTGGGAACTAACTAAAAACGGTGCAACCTATGAGCCAATCTATTCTGGCGCTCCGGGTATTGCTGCATTGACATTTGATCCTGCCCCGCAGCTTGGTGGAAACCTTGATGTAGCAGCCAGAAGCATTTATAGTGCTAGCACTGAAATTGTTAAATTTGATACCAACGTTGCTATTCTGAATAGCAACGTTGCACCTAGTGTACATTCTGGGTATAACGTTATCTACAGCCAAACCCCAAATGGTGGCAGCACTGGTGTATTTGTAACAAACGATACAGTGCAACAACAAGAACTAATTTCAAAGAATAAAGCATTATTTTATTCTTTGATGATGTAAGGAAAAAGAACATGATTACAAGCGTACAACTAACAACTACCGCAGCAAATATTATCTACGGAACTAGCACACAGTCAAAGGGTATAACTGCGATGTACCTTTGCAATACCAATGGATCGTCTGCTACTGCTAACGTATTCTTAGTACCAGCTGGTGGGACGGTTGCAAATTGCAGAATTTACAGTAACCTAAGTATTGCAGCCTCGGATACACACATTTCTGACCTAGAGCGAATTGTCTTAGACGCAGGTGACAGCATTTGGGCAAACGCTAGCGGTAACATTGTAATGACTATCAGCTCGATGGGAGCTTAATAATGGCTCGTTTCCTAAAGAACACACAACTTAAAGGCGGCAGCTATGCTATCCAGTTACCTCTTGGTACAAGTAGCTTAGGCCCCGATTTCCCAGTTAACGGACAGATTCGTTACAATCAAACAAACAGTAAGATTGAATTCTTTTATAACAGCGCATGGAACCAGGTAGCTAAAATTGGTACGGTAGCATTGGTAGTAGATGAATTCACTGGTGATAATGCCACTGTTAACTTTACCATGAGCCAGAGCGAAAGTAGCGCAAGCAATATTCTAGTAACTATTAGTGGTGTATACCAAGCACCGGTAAACAATTACACAGTGTCTGGAACACAGTTAACATTTACAAGTCCTCCACCTGCGATTGACGCAAGCGGTAACCCAAACAAAATTATTGTTGTACACAACATTAACAGCACAAACGCAGCTTAACGGAGAACTAGATGGCAATCGGTAGAATATCAGGTTCGATGCTAGTGTCCAATTTGGACAGACAAGGCACGGATCTACAGTTCACAACAAACAGTCAGCCACTATTCTACATGAACTTTAGTCAGTTCCGTACTGGCATTAACACAAACGTAGCAACACAAACTCTAACAATTAATGGTAACTTGAGTACCAGTGGTATTCTAATTGACGGAAATACCATTTCTGCTAAAGGTGGTGGTTCAGTAACATTTGCGGGCACCGCTGCACTGGGGCCAATTGGCAACGTTAAGATCACTGGCGGCACAAACGGTTACCTTATATTTACAGACGGTGCAGGCAACTTGTCATTTGGCGATCCAAGTGTGGTTGTTGGGCAAGCGATTAATGCAAACGTAATCGCATTAGGTGCCAACGCTACTGGATCATTTAACAGCGCATTAACATTCACAACTGCAACTAAAGTTACTGATGCGATTGCAAGCCTAAACCAATTGGTAGGAACAATTACAGATTCCGCTGGATCTGTGATTCATGTAACAGGCAATGTAACCGCTGGTAACGTAATTAGCAACTTCTACGGCAACGTAGTGGGCAATACCGCAGGAATTCACTCAGGCGACGTTAACGGCAATATTACAGGCACAACCGCTTCGTTTACGAACATATCTGGCACTTTATTGACTGCAAATCAGCCTAATATTACCTCGGTTGGTACTCTCGTAGCTCTTAGCGTTACTGGCAACGTAGCAGCAGGCAACATCTCGGCTAGTACACTAAGTGGTAGTTTAAGTGGCACAGTGCTTACTTCTGCTCAGCCAAATATTACAAGTGTTGGTACTCTTATTAGTTTATCTGTAACTGGTAATGTCCAAGCCGGCAACGTAATTGCAACTCAATTTAACGGCAATACATTTGGTATTCATTCTGGTAATGCCAGCGGCACAAGTGCTAGCTTTACAAGCATTGCCGGTACATTAACTACAGCGGCCCAACCTAACATCACAACAGTTGGCACACTAATTAGCGTAGCAGTATCAGGCAACGTAACCGCAGCTAATGTTAATGCAACTATGCACGGAAACATTGTGGGGCCTACTGCGCTGTTTAGCAGCAACGTAACCTCTACTGGATTTATTGCAGTTGGTGCAGGTGCAGACAATAGAGATGCTGGTGCAATTGGTTTTGTAAATGACAGCTTTGGATTTACAACTCAAAATAATGATGCAGTGGTGATCCTAAACGAACAAGGCGTAACTGAGCAAGTATTGTTCTTAGGCGATTCAGGATTGGGTAGCAGTGGAACATTATTGGGCGTAGCGGTTGGCAGCACTCCGGTTATGAACCTAACCGGAGCAGGTGACCTAACTGTTACTAGCAACGTAAATGCTAGCACGTTCAATGGTATCCATCACGGTGATGTAACCTCAAATAACATCACAGGCATTAGTGGTAACCTAACGGTCACAGTGCCTGCTAACCAAGTGGCAATTTTTGCATCAAACACTGCATTACAAATACCAGCTGGTCCAGATTCTGCAAGACCAACTGGAGTTCCTGGCTACACTCGTTACAATACTTCTGTTTCGATGCTGGAATACTATGACGGATCTCAATGGGTTCCGGTTACTAACAAAGTTACAAACCAGACATTCAGCGGTAACGGAGTTGATGATACATTTGCGTTGACACGAACCACTACATTGCTTGGTACCCTAGTAAGTATCAACGGTACGCTACAACAGCCAACGGTAGCATACACTATTGGTTTAGCAGGCGATACTATTACCTTTGCTGAAATTCCGCTAGCAACTGACGTTATTGAAATCCGTTTCTTAGGTGGTGTAACTAGCGTAAGCGGAACAGTTACAGGTGACTTAAATGTACAAGGCAACGTTACACTGAGCGGTATACTAAAAGCACCGCAATCGACTAAAGCATCTAATGCCCCTGGAACAACTGGCCAGATTTGTTGGGATGCAAATTACATCTATATCTGTACTGCAACAAATACGTGGAAACGCACGTTGCTATCTGGCGGATACTAATCTAAACCTACTTAATTCATTCTTTGCCGTAATTGGCAAGGAATGTCTTTTGGCTAAATATGTTATATTGGAGCGTTTGGCATGGCCGTAACTAGAATTAAGAATAATCAGATCACTGATAGTACAATTACCTATACCAAGATTGCGGCCGGCACATTAGTTGGTAGTAACTTTAACCAGGATTTAACTTTAAATTCTAACATTAGCATTGTTGGTAACCTAACTGTCACTGGTGTCTCTAGTTCAGTTAACAGTACAAATACATACGTCAATGATCCTATTGTGGTATTCAACAATGGATACGCTGGATCGCTAGCAGGCTACGACATTGGTATGCTTGTAAACCGTAATCTTGCAAGTTTGGCAGGATACGGGAGTGTAAACACAGCATGGGTTTGGGTCGAAGCCGATCAAGCCTTTGAAGCTATTACTACCACTGATACTGGAACCGGTGTTACATCAATTAACAACAGCGGCTTTGCCAACGTTAAGATTGGTAACTTAAACGCTGTAAGTGGTTCATTCTCTGGAACAATATCAGCAACGACTTTGACAGGGTCACATACTGGTACAGCATCATTTAGCACCTCAACTGCAACAAACTTCTCAACTGGTAACGCACAAATCACTGGCGGTAATGTACAAGGTGTTGCATATTTGCAAGCATCTAGTTTCTCCACTGGTAACGCAGTTGTTACTGGCGGTTCTCTAAATGCCATCTCCATTGGTGCAACCACACCAGCAGCCGGTTTCTTCACAACAGCAACAAGTGCTCAGTCGATTGTAACGGGTAACGCAAGTGTTGGTGGCAACCTAAGTGTAAACGGTAATATTATTTTAGTTAGCGGTAATATTACAACTGCTAACTCTGCGTTCTTTGTTGGTAATACAGTAACTGGCTTTAATGCTTTGTATGCCGGTATCCCAACTGGGTACACAATCTTGCCACAAGTGGTTGCCCAGTTCTCAGAAGACTATAACGGGTACGCACAACTCAACACACAGAACATTAACGCAGGTGGTAGTGCAACTACCGACTACGTTGCTACAGCCAACAATGGTACTGACACAACATTTTACGTTGACCTTGGTATCGCAGGCGATGGGTACAACAGTACAAGTCCTAATAACAGTTTAGGTACTGCATTATTCCAGAACGACGCCTACTTATACACACAAGCAAATACTCCATCTAGTTATGGCGGTAACTTGGTACTCGGTACAACCACTGGACAGAGATCTATTAGATTTATCAGCGGTGGCGGAAATATCGAGCATGTAGTAGCAACAATGGATCACGCTGGTACCACTTCAACATCTACTACAACAGGTGCGCTAACTATAGTAGGTGGTGTTGGCGCAACTGGCGACATTTATGCAGCTTCATTTAATGGTAACGTTAGCGCATTAAATGCGTCCATTACCAATTTAACTAGTGGCAACGTACTAATTACAAGCGGATCAGTAACAGGTATAACTGGTTCAGCAACTACTTTAACAGCAACTAACTTCAGTTCTGGCAACGCTCAGATTAGTGGTGGCAATGCTCAAGGAATTGGATTCCTACAATCCACAAATTTTAGCACAGGTAATGCTTTAATCACTGGCGGATCAGTAACAGGTATCACTGGTTCGGCAACTACTTTAACAGCAACTAACTTCAGTTCCGGAAACGCACAAGTAACAGGTGGGTCAGTAACAGGTATCACTGGTTCGGCAACTACTTTAACAGCAACAAACTTTAGCTCTGGAAACGCACAAGTAACAGGTGGCAGCTTAATCAATTTTGATGGGCAATCGAATACATTTACTGCAACCAACTTCAGCACAGCCAATGCTCGAATTGATGGCGGCTTTATCCAGGGTATCAACACTATTCAAGTTGATAACTTCTCATCGGGTAACGTACTAGTTAGTGGCGGTAGCCTAACTGGGGTAACTGGCCAGTTTAATACATTAACTGCAACTAATTTTAGTAGCGGAAATATCGTTGGTGTGTTAACAGGCACAGCTAGCACATCAAATGTTTCTCTATATCAAACAGTAAACAATTCTGTAGTCAATACAGACTTCTATCCAGAGTTCACTGATCGTTATACCACCGGCAATAGCGCAGCATACGTATCAGCAGCATTTAAGATGAATCCTTACACTGGCATATTCAGTGCAAGTGGGGTAAATGTTACAGCAGTAACTCCATCTAATTCAACTGGGTCTGGTGCTCTAATTGTAACAGGTGGCACCGGTATTGGTGGCAATTTGTACGTTGGCGCAGACGCAGTAGTTGTTGGTAACTTGACAGTTCAAGGCACAATGACTGCTATCCAATCTCAGACATTGGATGTAACAGATTTAAACATTACTGTAGCCAAAGGCGCAGGTAGTGCTGCCGCAGCTAATGGAGCGGGTATTACAGTTGATGGTGCAGCCGCAACTTTAGTTTATACCTTGGCTACTGATAGCTGGAACTTTAACAAACAGGTAATTGGACAATTTACAACCAGTAACCTACAAGCCACTGGTGGCTCAGTAACTGGCATCACTGGCGCAGCGACTACACTTACAGTCACTGATTTTAGTTCGGGTAATGCTCAAATCACTGGCGGGAACCTACAAGGCATTGGGTACCTACAAGCAACAAACTTCTCAACTGGTAATGCGCAAGTAACAGGCGGATCAGTGACAGGTATTGCTGGTGCAGCAACTACATTCCATGTTGATAACTTTAGCAGCGGAAACATCGTCGGTGTGTTAACTGGTACTGCTAGTACCGCTAACGTTAGCTTGTATTCTGAAGTAACAGATACAATTAACACTGCAAACTTCTACCCGATGTTCACTGATAGATCGACAACGGGCAATAGTTCTGCATTTGTTACCCCTGGTATCATAATGAATCCAGGAACAAATACTATTCAGGCATCAACTTTTGTCGGAACATTTAACGGAACTGCATCTATTACTAGTGGGTCCGTTACAGGTGTGTCTGGTGCTGCATCTCATTGGAGAGCTACAAACTTTAGTTCTGGTAACGTTTTAATCACAAACGGTAATGTTAACTTATCAACAGCTGACATAACTGATTTTGGCGCCACTAACTTATTCACTGCTAATGCCCACATCATTGGCGGTAACATCACCGGTATTACTGGTAATGCAATTAGCTTTCATATTGGTACATTTACCTCTAATTTTGCAAACGTCGTTGGCGGCACATTAACTAACCTTACAAACGTTGCTACCAATAATTTCTTTACAGCGAATGCCTATATCACTGGTGGATTGATTACGGGTGTTACAGTAGATGCGGATACACTGAGCGTAACCAATTTCTCCACAGCCAACGCGGTACTAACCGGCGGTAGTATTGATTCAATGGCCATTGGTCAGATTGATCCAAGCTCGGGTAAATTTACAAATATTGAAGTCACTGGAGTAGCCACAACACTTGGTAATCTAGTTGTTGCATCTACTGCTCCTTTATTGAACCCAACTGACGCTGCATTTGTTATTCCAGACGGCGGAGCAGCTATTGGCGGTGATGCGTATATTAAAGGAACTCTAAACGTAGGCGAAGCGTCATTGGCTACAGCATTGTCTAATTCATCTATTGCGGCGGTTAACGCAGTAGGCGACTTTGCGCAGATGTACATGCTGAATACCACTAGCACTGGTTCTGCAGATTTCTCTGCATATGGTGACAACGGCACAGACACTGGTGGTTGGTCAGACTTAGGTATGACCGGTAGTGAGTTTAGCGACCCTAACTATACTATTACTAAACCAAATGATGGTTATGTAATCGTTCGCCCTCAACAAGGGTTTGGTGGTAACTTAGTATTAGCAACAAGTGAAGTTGGTACTTTCAACGATGTAGTAATTGGTGTTGGTAGCTTTGATTCCTCTGCAGAAGTTGCTCGGTTCCATGGTAATGTAAGCAACGGAGGCTACTTCCAGTTAACACAAGGAACAGCAGCAACAAGCACATCAACTGGTGCATTGCGCGTAACAGGCGGCGCAGGTATTAGTGGCAACGTTTACGTAGGATCAAATCTGTCAGTAACTGGAACAAGTTTACTCAGTGGCAACGCCATCCTTAGTAAAGCAGTTACTATTAACAGCAGCCAGACTGCTGGAATGGACTTTAAGGTTGCTGGCGCAAACAGCAGTAACTTAATTTGGGCACGACCAGATGCCACATACGATCAGGTATTAATTGGCAACTCGGCAACAGTTAGCACCCTAGTGCGCGGAGCTAAGTTGTTTATTAACAGTAGTGACAGTATGATGTTGCCGGCTGGTACAAGTGGACAACGTCCAGGTAATACTGGCGGTACAGATGTGCCGGGTATGTTCCGATACAACACTACACTGAACGCCATTGAATACTTTGGTGGTAGCGAAGGCGCATGGAGTACAGTAAGTACACAGTTTACTTTGATTAGTGATCAACAGTTCAGCGGAACTGGATCTCAGACAGTTTTCACACTGTCGTCAAACCAAACAACCAACAACTGTATTGTTAGCGTTAACGGTGTAATTCAATTACCGATATTAGCGTACTCGATTACCGCTAACGTTCTGACATTTACCACAGCACCGGGCGCCGGCACAGTCATTGACGTTCGTAAGTTGACTACCACTAACGAAATTACACAGTTATCTAGTTCAAATAGCCATGTGGCAATTGGCATGGATAACGTTGCTGGTATCGAATTCTACAGCGGCCCAACTGGATTAACACTGCAACGTACTATGGACCTAAGTGGTGCATGGGTTGGCCAAGCAGCGCCAACAGCAGTAACAGGGGCTAACGCAGTAACTTCAGTTGATGCGTTTGCTCTAGCAACGTATCGCAGCGCGAAGTATCTGATTCAGGCTACAGTAACAGGAAAACATCAAGTTATGGAAGCATTGGTTATCCATGACGGAACAACTGCAACAATTACCACTTATGGTATTGTGCAAACAAACGGAAACGTTGGCGTATTATCGGCTACAGTAAGTGGCGGTAACGTAAACGTAAACTTTATAGCCGCTAACGCTAACACTAATGTTCGCGTAAGCAAGGAGTATGTGTTAATCTAAATTTATAATTTATTTTAACCGCCAGCAGGGATATATGGAACTATGGCAAACGGAAATTTTGTAGTACACAATGGGCTAACAGTTGGCCTGGCAAACATCGATGCAACAACTGGATCAATTTACAGTGATCATCACTTGTTCGCCAATGGTGCGTCTATTGTTACAAGTATTAGTAATACCAACGACATCTCGGCCAATGCAACAGTTGGCCCGGAAGTTGGATTAAGTTTAAACACAACTGGCGTATCGGCTGGCATCTACGGGTCTGCTACTCTTGTACCAACTATCGTTGTTGATAGCAAAGGTCGAATCACCGCGGTAACTACAAACACAGCAGTTACTACATTTGGGTTAGTTGGCACTGGTGGAACAGGTTCAGTTACTAGTGGCGGGTCATTGACGTTTGCGAGTACAAACGGTGTATCAGTTGTTGCAAGTGGAAGCACATTAACAATATCAAACCAGCAAGATTTGCGAACCACTGGATCAGTAACGTTTGCGAATCTTACAATAACTAACGCAACACTGTCCGGTGGCACCCTTTCGTCAGCAGGCACAGTAACTATATCAAACAGTCAATCAAGTACTAGTACTACCACTGGTGCAATGATAGTGGCAGGCGGCATTGGAATTGGTGGCGCAGTATACACTGGTGGCCCAATCAATAACGGCGGAATACTATTTAACATTGGAAACATTGTAGCTGCTAGCGGAACAACAAGTACTAATACCACAACTGGTGCATTGGTAGTACAAGGCGGTGCAGGTATTAGTGGCGCAGTATACGCAGGGTCAGTATTTGATTCAGGCAACCGTGTAGTAAGCACTAGCAGTGGCACAGGCAACTTAACAATTAGCGGCGCAAGCATTGCACTAACAGCAACGGGTCCAGGAGCAACAACAGTTGGCAGCTCAAGTGCTATCCCAGTTATTACAACTGACGCCTACGGTCGCATAACAGCCTTGTCTACCGCAAGCATTAGTACCACATTGAGCACCAGCGGAACATCAGGAACAGGCACTGTGGCATTAGCGAGCCAGTCTCTTGCAATCAATGGCGGTACTGGTATTACTACTAGCGCAAGCGGTCAAGCAATTACAATTACTAACACTGGTGTAACTTCCTTAGCAAGTAGCGGTGCAGGTAATGTAACAGTGTCATCATCAACAGGCGCAATTACCTTATCGTTACCAGCAACAGGCCCTGGTGCAACAACAGTTGGCAGCTCAAGTGCCATTCCAGTTATTACAACTGACGCATATGGTCGTGTAACAGCGTTAACTACAGCAAGCATCAGCACAACTCTTAACACTGCTGGCACAACTGGCACTGGTGCAGTTGACTTGGCTAGCCAATCGTTAACTTTTTCAAGTACAAACGGATTCGTTGCAGCAGTAAGCGGCACAAACGTATCTCTTTCAAGTCCACAAGACTTACGCCCAACTGCTACTCCGCAATTCGCTGGATTAACTACAAACGGACCTGCACAAGTAAACGGTACACTAGGTGTAACTGGCGTAACAAGCATTACAAACAATGCAGTGAGCACAGGCGCCGGAAATGGTGCATTGGTAGTTACTGGCGGTATTGGCGCAGGAGCAACATCATATATTGGTGGAGACTTGCACGTTGTTGGTAGCATCTTTACTCCTAACTTGATTGCAACATCAACTTCAACGTTGAGTGTTACAAGTCCGTTAGTTTACTTAACAACACCGCCTTTCCCTTACAACTACGAAACTGGTTTGTACAGTCACTTCATTGGTGGCCCAGCTAACGTGTACTCGCACACTGGTTTCGTCCGTAATCACAACAACAATCGCTGGACATTGTTTAGTAACGTTGCCAGTGAGCCAACTTCTACTACTATCAATTTTGCTGATCCTGGCATCATCTACGATACATTAGATCTTGGTTCTATTAACGTTTTAGACAGCACACCGAGCACAACAGTATCATCGGGTGCAATGGTAGTAACTGGCGGCGTTGGTATCAGTGGCGCAATAAACGTAAACGGTGCAGCTTACTTTGGATATCAAGCAAGTAATACATTACTAACAAACCCAAGTATCATTGCAACACAATCAAGTCAAGCATTAGATGCAGGACAATTCTTCGTACAAACAGCATTGATTAACACAAGTGCTACAGGTTCGGCTGACATTGTTGCATATCCAAATAACATCACTGATGGTACATCTGGATTCATGGACATGGGTTTCACAGGCAACCTGTTTGCTGATCCAGCGTATACTATTACTAAAGCTAATGATGGCTATTTGTTTGCTAGTGCAAAGTCTGATGCAGGATTGGGCGGAAACTTGGTATTAGCAACTGATGCCACCGGCGCTTTTGGCGATATTGTAATTGCCACAAACAGTTTCTTTGCTAACGCAGAAGTGGCCCGATTCCACGGCAATGCTAGTAACGGTGGATACCTTGCATTGAAGCAAGGTACCGCAGCAACAAGCACAACGACTGGTGCATTACGTGTAACAGGCGGAGCAGGTGTAACTGGTAGCGTGTATGCAGGCAGCGTATATACCAACAGTTATAACTTTGCAAACGGTAGCCCGTTTACTACAACTACGTTAGCAAACACTGCTGACATTACAGCAAACATTACAAACGGTTCAAATGCAGGATTGAGCCTAACAGCGACCGGTGTAGCAGCCGGTAACTACGGATCCGCAACCAGCATCCCGACTATTGTTGTTGACAGCAAAGGTCGCGTATCTAGCATCACAACTAATGCTATCTCTAGTTCATTGACACTAACTGGTGATGTAACCGCAAGTGGATCGTTAAGTGGATCAATCTCTGCAACACTGGCAGCAAGCGGCGTAACACCTGGCGTATATGGTAGTGCAACCAGCATCCCAACTATTACTGTTGACAGCAAAGGTCGCGTAACTAGTGTAACTAGCAACGCGGTGAGTACAACAATTTCTCTTGCTGGTGGTAGCGGTACAGGCTCAGTTGCGGGTGGAGGTACACTAACTGTTGCAGGCGGTACAGGTATTACAACTGCAATTTCTGGATCTACAGTAACCGTTACTAACAGCGGAGTTACTGCATTATCGAGCACAGGCGCAGGTAACTTAACAGTATCTGCATCCACTGGATCAGTTGCAGTTACATTGCCAACTACTGGGCCAGGTGCAACCACAGTTGGCAATACAACAGCTATTCCAATCATCACAACTGATGCGTATGGTCGTGTTACTTCGCTGTCCACTGCGGCTATTACTCCGTCTGGATTCTCGTTAGCAGGCACAAGTGGAACTGGAGCAGTTGCAGGTAACGGTACACTAACTTTTGCAAGTACCAATGGTGTAACTGCAACAGCAAGCGGAAGTACAATTACTATTAGCAGCCCGCAGGATCTAAGAACTACAGCAAGTCCAACCTTTGTTGGTGGCACATTTAGCGGAAACGTGACACGTACCAGCAGACCGTTTATAACCAACTTCTCCGGTAACTTAGCTCCAACAAGCCCGATACAAGGTGATGAATGGTTCCGCGGCAACACTGGTACTATGTACAAATACGTATATGATAACGTAAGTAGCACATACAACTGGTTGAACATCAGTAGCGCATTATTTAACGCAGCAACTACCGCAACAGCCAACACACTAGCATTGCGAGATGGATCGGCTAACTTAACAGCAGCTAACTTCATTGGTTTAGCTAGCAGTGCAAAATATGCTGACTTGGCAGAAAACTATGCAAGTGATCAAGAATACGAACCTGGTACAGTAGTTGTGTTTGGCGGCGAAGAAGAAATTACAGCAACTAACTTATCACACGACACTAGAGTAGCAGGAGTTATTTCTACTAACCCAGCTTACTTGATGAACAGCGAAGCAATTGGTTTGCCAGTTGCATTTACAGGCCGTGTTCCATGTCGAGTAGTTGGCATTGTAAATAAAGGTGACATTCTAGTTACGTCTGGTATTCCTGGCGTAGCTCAAAGAATGGAAACTGCACTATATAAACCTGGTTGCGTAATTGGTAAGGCACTAGGCGAAAACAGAACTAACAACATAGCTACTATTGAAGTAGTGGTAGGGAGATTTTAATGGCTTTTCCGGTAAGTCCAACAAACGGACAAACATACACAAACAACAACGTCACCTACGTA
>ERZ650308.580-NODE-580-length-19853-cov-7.693908_pt1 | contig 19853 bp, 20 predicted proteins | sample MGYA00376244_ERZ650308 | MGnify/ENA primary metagenome ERZ650308 (study PRJEB26733, sample SAMN07839295) | wastewater metagenome | biome: small river; feature: stream; material: water | place: USA: North Carolina | collected 2016-04-26 ... | reverse complement strand
TCAAGCAGAGGCTGCGAACTTCAATGTGCTGGCGGGTCAACTCTCTGTAAATCTTGCGGAGAGTACCTATCGCGGCGCACAAGCTTTAAATTATCCAACCATCAATTTAGTGGGCACAAGCGGGTACAACACCTCAAACGGAACGCCGAATAACTACACACCTGCTAGCACCAATGTGTATAACAACACAGTGGCATTGCAAATGACAATTCCATTAGTATCGGGCGGCTTTAACAGCTCAGTCATCCGTCAAAATGCCGCCCTAGTTGATGCTGCTAAGGCAAACTACGACAACTCCAGACGTACGGCAGCTCAAAATACGCGCGCTGCGTTCACTGGGTTCTACGGTGGATTGGCTAGCGTGAAAGCTTATGAAGCAGCAGAACGTTCTACCTCATCAGCCCTTGAGTCAAGCAAGCTAGGCTTTCAGGTTGGCACTTTAATCAATATTGATGTACTGATCGCATTGGATTCATTAATTAATACGCGTTCATTGCTGCAGCAAGCGCGCTACAACACCATTCTCAATGCAATCAAGCTGAAGGCTCATGCAGCTGCATTAACAGATGCAGACTTAGTCGCTATTAACGCTTTACTGCGTTAACTCAAGCATCAATTACGGTAGTAATTCAGAAGCGGCCTTAAGTACTTGGGCTACTGTCGGAGGCTTTTGAATATCTCCAACATTACGAATATTGTTAGACCAATACCCTTCGGTTTTCCACAGCGGGGAATCACAATAAATTTCAACTGTAGGTTTGTTGAGCACTGCCGCTAGGTGCGTTAGGCCCGTATCAACACCGATCGTTAACGCAGCGCCAGCAATCACACCAAAAGCATCCTCAATTGAAAATGCTGGCGGAACTAAGGCATTCGGAATTTGTGCGGCGATTTCTTTGCTAACTGCTTGCTCAGCTACATTCCCCCAAGGAAGAACCACTTGATAGCCGCGGCTGGATAACTCCTTGCCGAGAGCAATCCAATCCCTATTAGGCCAACGCTTAGCCTCTCTAGCTGTTGAATGAAAGCACAAAACATATGGAGCAAGCAACTGCTCAGAGACTAGCTTAGCCGGTAACTTCAAAGATTGAATATATTCCGGTGAATAAAACTGAGGGGCGCTCGAACGCTCAAGTAAGGGCCAATCTAAAGCAGAACACATCACCCAGCGTGAGCGATCTACTGCATGACATTGGCTCGGAACCTGAACAGATTGGTTATAGAAAGATCTGGCAATTGGCTCATATCCAGAAAACTCAGTGGCATTCGCCAATCCTGCAATCACTGCATTTGAAGACTTCTTCGCCAAGGAACACACAATAGCGGATTTCAGTAAGCCTTGAGTTTCAATCAGAATGTCATAGGAGACTTTCTGAAGCTGCTTCTTGAATGCAAAGAATTCTTTCCAGGTAGATAGCTGCAGAAGATTCTTTTTCCAGCGACGCAAACCAAAAGGAATGATGCGATCGATACCCCGAAATCCATCCTTAGAAAGCAATGGTGTGAGCAAGTGGACATAGCCCTCTTCAACCACCCAATCAATTTGGGCGTTTGGTAAACGTACCCGTAAATCCCACACAATCGGAAGATTGTGAAGAACATCCCCTAAAGATGACAGTTTGACCAAGAGAATCTTAGTCTGTTCAGAATGGGTCGATAAATCGCTCATAAAAGCATTATCTTATCTTTTACAGACAGCACAGGAGATTAGAACTTAGGCGCAGCATCCCATGAGAGACCCGTCATATCTTTAGCATTCATATTGGGCTGAATACCACTAGGCAAAGGCCACTCAATACCGACCGTAGGGTCATTCCAAGCCAGGCAAACCTCACTTTGTGGATGATAGTAGTCAGTAGTTTTATATAAAAACTCTGCTGTTTCTGAAAGCACCAAAAAGCCATGTGCAAGCTTTTCTGGAATCCACAATTGCTTATGGTTTTGAGCGCTGAGCTCAACGCCAACCGATTTGCCATATGTTGGCGAATCCTTACGAATATCTACCACCACATCAAAAACGCTACCTACCACCACACGCACCAGCTTGCCTTGTGTTTGCTCGAGCTGATAATGCAGGCCACGCAATGTCCACTGACGCGAGAAAGAATGATTGTCTTGAACAAACTGCACATCTAAACCAGTAGCAGCAGCAAAATCGAGCGCATTAAATGATTCGGTAAACCAGCCACGCTCATCACCAAATACTTTTGGCTCTACGATCAATACATCGTGAATGGCTGTCGAGGTAATTTGCAACTTTGATGACATGTTTACTTTCCTGGCTTTTTAGCGGAAAGAGAAATTGGCTGAGCTGAGGTATTGAGCTCATTCAAAATCTTTGTTAGGTATTGTCCATAACTATTCTTACTTAACTGGGAGGCAACCTTTTGTACCGTCTCAGCAGTAATCCAGCCTTGGCGATAAGCAATCTCCTCCGGACAGGCCACCATCAAGCCCTGGCGTTTTTGTAGGGTCGCAATAAAGCCGGCAGCATCCAATAAGGAATCATGCGTACCGGTATCAAGCCAGGCAAAACCACGGCCCATGATTTCTACATTCAACTCATTCTTTTCTAGATAAGCACGATTCACATCAGTAATCTCGAGCTCACCACGAGCGCTAGGCTTAATTGCAGCAGCAATGTCGCAAACTTGATTGTCATAAAAATACAAACCAGTCACTGCATAACTACTTCGGGGCTTTAACGGCTTCTCTTCAATAGAGAGCGCTTTGTAGTCCTTATCAAACTCCACCACACCGTAACGCTCTGGATCGTTGACGTGATAAGCAAACACGGTTGCACCAACACTGCGGTCATTTGCACTATTAAGCTGATCAACCAATTCATGACCATAGAAAATATTGTCGCCAAGCACCAAAGCGCTTGGGTGATTGCCAACAAAGTTTTTACCTAGAGTAAAAGCTTGGGCCAAGCCATCTGGCGAAGGCTGCACACAATATTCAATATTGAGACCCCACTGTGAACCATCCCCTAAAAGCTCGGTGAAACGCGGTGTATCGTGCGGTGTAGAAATTAAGAGAATGTCACGAATACCAGCAAGCATCAAAGTACTTAATGGGTAGTAAACCATCGGCTTGTCATACACAGGCATCAATTGCTTAGATACGGCCTGCGTCACTGGATAAAGACGAGTACCTGATCCGCCAGCCAAAATAATGCCCTTGCGATTTACTGTCATTGCGAACTTCACCTTATTTGAGCGAATCCAAACTGAACTGCCAAAGGCCTTAAATCAAACCTTCTTTAGCCAACTGAGATACATATTGCTGAACCATGCCATCCCAAGCTGGGAAATTAGACATATTTTGAGCTTGATTATAAGAGTTTGAAGTGTCAGAAAGGCCGCCTGATAGGGCTAACTGTAATTTACGGTTAGCCATACGGGAATTTGCAGGCCTAGGGGCTGGAAGCGGGAATTCAGCTGCCAGAATAGGCTTAATGGAGCCTGGTTTGGCTTTGAGGACTATGCCGGCATCTAGGGCAGCCTGAACCGCCGCACAAGCCAAGCCATGCCATGTCGTTTCACCAGCAGGTATTGCGTGATAGATGCCCGATGTAAATGGCTTGATTTGGAATTGGGAGTCAAGCACTAAAGCAAGGCTCACATTAGCAAGCCAATCTGCACTCGTTGGCACACCATGCTGATCATGAACGACTTTTAACTCATCGCGTTCTTTTGCTAAACGCAACATCGTGCGTATGAAATTACCACCAGCACCATAGACCCAGCTGGTTCTAAAAATAGCAAAGTGGCTAGAAGCTACATTTGCAAATACTTCCTCTACTGCAATCTCACCAGCAGCCTTACTTTTGCCATAAATACTTAAAGGATTGCGCTCATCGCTCTCGACATACCAACCATTCTTGCTGCCATCAAATACATAGTCTGTCGAGTAATGCAAAAAAGTTGCGCCATGTTCAGCAGCGTATTTAGCCATTAGCTCTGGTGCGCGGGCATTGATAGCAAACGCCATCTCAATATCATTTTCAGCTTTGTCTACCGCTGTATAGGCAGAAGCATTAATGATCAGGTCAGGACTTGTCTTGAGAAGTAAATTGCTTAAAGCGTTTGAGTCACTTAAATCACAATCAGCGCGACCAACATATTGAATAACTACATTTTTAGGAATAGTCTGTGAGTCAAAAAGTGCTTTGAAAGCCTTTCCGAGCTGTCCATCTTTTCCGAAAACTAAAATATTCACTGAGTATTTAGTGCTTATATAAAGGGTTAGTGGATTTAGTTGTACTGCTTTTGTAGCCAGTCGCGATATGAGCCGCTCACTACACCCTCAATCCAGATCGGATTGTCTAAATACCACTGCACTGTCTTACGTATACCTGTATCAAAGGTTTCCGCCGGACGCCAGCCAAGCTCTCGCTCTACTTTGCTCGCATCAATCGCATAACGACGATCATGACCAGGTCGATCTTTTACAAACGTGATTTGCTCTACATATGATTTTCCGTCAGCACGAGGTTTGAGCTCGTCTAGAATCCGACAGATCGTTTTCACTACATCAATATTGGCTTTTTCATTCCAGCCACCAATGTTGTAGGTCTCGCCTAATTTACCTTTAGCCAATACTTCCCGAATAGCAGAGCAATGATCGCCAACATACAGCCAATCACGAATTTGCTGACCATCACCATAGATAGGCAATGGCTTGCTATTGAGCGCATTCAATATCACTAACGGGATTAACTTCTCGGGAAAGTGATAAGGGCCATAGTTATTAGAGCAATTCGTTGTCACTACCGGGAATCCATAGGTGTGGAACCATGCACGCACCAAATGATCAGAAGCCGCCTTAGATGCCGAGTAAGGGCTATTAGGCTCGTAAGAATTTGTTTCTGTAAAGGCGGGATCTGTCAAAGACAGAGAACCATACACCTCGTCAGTAGACACATGATGAAAGCGAAAGTGCTCTTTGCTAGCCGCATCAAGGCCATTCCAATATTCACGCGCGCACTCTAATAAATTAAACGTGCCCACAATATTGGTTGTTACAAATTCTGCTGGCCCATGAATAGATCGATCCACATGACTCTCAGCAGCGAAGTTCACAATAGCCCTAGGCTGATGCTCTTTTAATAGCTTGGTAACTAATTCTTTATCGCCAATATCACCATGAACAAAAACATGGCGGGGATCGTCTTTTAAAGACTCCAGCGTGGCAAGGTTTCCTGCATAAGTGAGCTTGTCTAAATTAATAACACCTTCATTCGTTGGAACCTTGAGCCAGTCCAAAACAAAGTTGCCACCAATAAAGCCTGCGCCGCCAGTAACTAATATCATTTTTAATCTATTAAATGAGTGAGTGCCAATTTAACCAAGCAACAATGCAACTAGCCTACTAAGGCGTTTGCATTAATTGCAGGTACTTATTAAAGCGCTTCTTGCCAAAGAGCAGAATCCCTAATTTCTGTACCAATTTTAATCCGCCTCTCGCCTTGGGCAGAGGAACCTGCTCTACCGTGCCACCAGGCGTCTTATCGCAATTAATCAAGGCTGGGTTGATGAAAATACGATAACCCTTTTGGCGCAAATCACGATGAAATGGAATGTGGTCAGCGACATCAATGCCATCCGCTTGATCATCTGTGCCCGCGTATCTACCAGCTAGAAATGATTCACGCGTATAGATACCTAAGCCGCCAAAAGCAGAATCGACTTCAATCAGATCTGCTCTTGGATCAATGGGCGACTGTTTGCATGTCACTGCAATATTTTGAGCCATATCATTACCCAAAATATTTTCCAATCGATGCTTTTGCTCCCAGCAATCCATTGGATTCCAGTAAGGGTGGCTTAATCCCCAAATGTCGTAATACTCACCTAACTGATTTGCAGTAATAACATCCCAAGGCTCATCCACTTCCCAGCATTGGGCAATTTTTGCAGGAGTAACCAGCGCATTCATACCATCCAAATCGGCCATGGCAATGTAATCAATGTCAGCATATTCTGGCTTTGAAGCCACCGCATCAATAATCAGATTTCTGCACAAAGCAATTCGGTCGGTACGCCTTGGATATTGATTGCTTAAATTACCCACACTAACAAATGAGAAGTTTTTAATAACGCCCTGTAGTTCTTCTAATTTTTTCGGGGTATCATCACTAGAATCGCTCTCAACTACAAAGCAATGTATTTCCTTGAAGTTACCAAGACTTGCAACTAAGGTTTCAACCTCATTTTGAATCGTATGCGCCACATTCCTAATCGGGCCAGCCAGCAAAATTTTGGAGTCGGCAATTGCCTTACGAGCAGGTTTTCGAAACTTAATTAGAGTCATATAAAAATGTTATTTGCCAATTACTATCAACCTGATAGGGTAAAAAATGCCTCTTTTGAGGAAGTCGATAGACATCATACCTACAACCCCACCTTTACCAACAGATTACTAAGATCAGAGTTTCTGAAGCACGGTATTGAATTAAACAATCCAGACGTCAATGAAGGTCGTGAAATTGCTTTTAGTATTTTGCACGACGGCCAAGCTCTAGACCAAATTTCTGAGCCAAAATACCTGATTGCCACTGAAAACCCCCATATTTGCCCACTGAATAAAGATAGAGGGTATTTAAGCCAGTTCAACGGGGTCTTTACCTGGAATACGGACTTTGCAAACTTACCAAATGTCAGCCACGTCTTCATCCCCAATCAGGTGAGAAGTCTGCCTACACCCTCGTTTTCCGAGAGGCCCATTTTTTCTTGCATCATTAATGCGAATAAAGCATTTCCTAAGGGTCTAGAAAATGATCTCTATCGGGAACGCCTAGAAGTGATCCGCTGGTATGAGACTAACGCCCCTGAATATTTCTCCTTGTATGGTTTGGGTTGGGGCAAGCCAGAGCCCGCTTTTACTCCTGCTGAGAAAGTAGCTAGGCGAATGAAGCGCCTGGCAAGCCAGCTTTTTGCATACAAACCTTTTCCAAGTTACGCCGGCGAAGTGCCCGACAAAGAATTGATCTATCGCCAAACGAAATTTGCCTACTGCTACGAGAATGTAGCTAATTTGCCTGATTACATTAGCGAAAAAATATTTGATTGTTTTTTTGGTGGCTGCGTTCCAGTCTACTGGGGCTCCAGCACAATCAGCCAGCATATTCCCAAATCCTGCTTCATAGACAGAAGAGACTTTAAGAATACAGCCGAAGTTCATCGCTTCTTATTGAATATTGATGAACATGAATACACAAAATACCAAGAAAGTATTCGTGACTTCCTTTCAAGCTCAAAGGCAATGGAGTTTGACACCACTAGCTATGTCTCAACGATTATCAGCAAGATTCTCAAAGACTTGAATCATGCTTAATCGTTTTATTCTCGATTACGACAATCCCGATGCCGGCATTGGCCACTCGATGGGCATCCTAAACCGTGCTCTTAAAATCGCCGAGCGCAATAATCTCCAGTTTGCTTACTCTGAGACGCAGCTTGCTAAATCTCATAACCAATCCTTGCGATGGAAATTCAAACAGAGTCTACGAAAACTGCGAGGACGACGTGCCAATGAAACGCACAACATTGGGAATGATCTCAATGAAATGCTTGACCCCAAAACTCTACTTGCTAGCCGTGAAGAAGTGGAGCAAAGGATTCGGCGTGGAGAAATTAAGCTCATAGAGCTGCCTGCTTTTGAAATCCATATCCCCTCTAATGAGCAAAATGATGACCTCATTTATAAAGTGATAGATGATTTCATCCAAAGTCATCCCGAGCCAAATACCGCCTTCAGAATTAGCAATAACCGCTTTGGCGACTACGAATATGCCTCTACTAGAGATTGGTTCCTCAATGCCTACTCCGAAGCACGTAAGCAACACCCCATCTCACTCACATTCGATCCAAATAAACTGAATATTGCTGTCCACATCCGCCGTGGAGACCTGTTACCAGGTCGTCAGTTTTCTGATCTTTCCTCCAGAATGCTGCCTGATGCTTGGTATTTAGAAATCCTCAATACGATCATTCGCAATACCCAAAAAGATCTAGCTATTCATATTTTCAGTGAAGGCAAAGACGGAAAATATCACTCAGAAACTGGTGCACCGTTTTCCTGGAAATCGCATTTTGAAAATACACCGCATGCAGTTCATGAACACATTGATAGTGACTTCAAGAGTACGTTTCATCATCTACTAAACGCTGATATCCTCATTGGCTCTAAAAGTGGTATGAGTCATTTAGCAGGCATGCTGAGTAAACAGACAAAGATCATGCCCAAGATGTGGCACTCCTATCGAGGAGCCAATCAATTACTAGAAGTATCGAGTTCGCAATCAGAACTTAATCAAGAAGAAATTACCAAGCACCTGCAGCAGTTACTCTAAGTTAATTCACTAGAGGGTTGCCCAAAGCCCTACCAATAGGCGCTCGAGGCGCGTTAGCGGCGTCCATATTCCGTTTCTTCGATACTGAAAGCGGGCATAAATCTCACAATTTGCCTGCAATGAAATTCCTTTAAAGCGTTGATTTAAGGCTCGCAATAAGCCAGAACCAACCGACACCCTCTTGGTCCATGGCAACTGACGCGGATAGAAATCCAAAGAGATCCCTAATAGCTCCAGGTACTTTTTCTGCACTTCAATTGTGGTGATGCGGAACTTATCCAAATGCACTGAGCTTGTTTGGGCCGGATAGCGGCGGTAAGTAATCAAGCGCTCTTTAAGATTTAAAAATCGATAGCCAGCAGCAGCCATCACCACCCATAAGTAATAATCTTCTGAGGTCAAAATAGTAGTGTCATATTTAAAGCGCTTAAATATTTCAGCCTTACCCATCATGGCAGAATTACAGAGCCCGCAATACACGGAAAGTAGCGAGCGCAAATCAGCATCAGTAAATTTATCTTTAGATTTCTTAATCTTGCCTGAAGCTTCATCTAAAACCCATTGCGCACTACCGCATAGATCACATTCCCCAGCTTCTAAACTACGCAATTGCTTTTCAAGACGGGTACGATCGGCAATATCATCGGCATCCATCAATGCAATATATTGGCCACTAGCCCTATCAATCATGTCATTGCGCGCTCTAACAACGCCATAATTCTGATCTGAAAGTATCTTCACAATGCGAGGATCATTAAAGCTCTGAATTACTTGCCTTGTATTGTCAGAGGAGCCATCATCAAAAATGATTAACTCAATATTTTGATAGCTTTGATTGAGGATGCTCTCAATTGCCTCAGCTATGTATAACTCTGAGTTATACGCGGGCATGAGTACGCTAATTAATGGCTGCTGATTCATTAAATGAAGCTTTGTAAGTAACGGCCGAATCGTTTCAACTTTTTCAGCGCCCGGGATGGAAGAGATTTTTGGCTCGCGCCATAGTCCAAACTGAGATCCCAGCTTGACTGATAAATCACACCTAAATAATTTTGCTTTAGCTTATCTAGAGTTTCACCGTTTCTGCGCAATAAGAAAAAGTGCCAGTCATAGTAATAAATTCGAAAGAGCTGCTCTATAGGATGCAATGGGATAGCCTTGAAATTCAACAAGGCTTCTAAATACAGCAAAGTCTCTGGATGCTCTGGAGTACAAATATCCCAGAAGGTAAGCCCCTTAGGCTTAAGATAATTCTCATCCAGGGAGCTCCATACCTTGGACGACCAAATAAATGGCGGGCAAGGGCAGTAGTAATTAGGCCCACGACGTCCAAACAGCTGCTTCACTCTATCGCCCTCAACAATTAACTGAAGTGGGGCTTTAGCAAAACCACGATCAACTGCTAACTGGAAATATTCTTTGTTTTGATAAATGACTGTGTATGGATTACCATCATCAGCCAAGAAATCAGACTGATAAAAGTTCTTAATAAATAAGCAGTCAGAATCTAAACATACATAGTTCTCACACAATCCTAGGCGCCAGAATTCTGATTTAATAATTTGCTGGGTCAAGCTACCTGATTTATCTTTCTCAACTCCCGCTGGTACGCTTGTGTTCGCCTGAATAATGGATTCATCCGAAACCCATTGATAGCCTTCACTACCAATTAGTTGAACTAATAAATCATGATCAGCTTGAGGGGTGGAAATATAAAACGGAATGTGATCGCAGTTATATTGAGATATAGACTGCAACAGACGCTTAAGCCGCAAGAAATCTTTGCGATAGGATTTACAGTAAAGAACAATGTCTTTCAAGAGACAACCTTTTCTTGAGCAATATGCGAAAGAATACTGCTAACTGCCTGATCGACACCAATTGGCTGCCAAATCGGCTGTAGAAGTTGTTTTTGCTGCCAATCCAACCAGATTCTTTCGAGGGCCATAGCAATCCCCTCCTCATCCCCATCAGCACTTAAATAGGACTTTCGATCCAATAGCATTTGATCTAACTGTGGATTACGGTGGGTAATACCCCAAATAGGCCTGCCCGACCAAAGATAGTCGTAAAACTTCGAAGGTATGTACTCTGCACACCATTCATCATTGCCGTGAAGCAAAATCAACGCATCTGCTTCTTGCATCTTTTGTGCAACTCGCTCGCGCCCTGATTTACCGCTGACCGGGTCACGCTCTAAGCGACCGTGCGCCAACAAAATATCAGAAAAACCATATTGATTAATAGCGGCCACTGATAAAGAATCCAAGGGTGCGCCATAGGCGTGAACTCGCAGATGATTTCTAGCCTCGGGATACTTTTGGAACAGTGTATGTGCCGCCCGCAGAACAATCGAGAGCGATCTGTCGTTTGCCAATGAACCAAAGTGGCATAAATTTAAATGTTCGCCGTATTGATGCTGAGACGCCCCCTGCATTTCACCTGGAGGATTGGCGCCGGGCATCACTACGAACCCTCTCGCATTGCCGGGAGTATTTAAATTCGGATTTCTGACTTTGGCGTAATGAAGTGCGCCATCAGTAAACCACCAGACATAGTCTGAATACTTGCAAAGCTGACTTTCTAGATAGTGCCGAAAGCGCGCATCTCGATTTTTGGGTTTCTCAAACCCTTGGTCATTGGGATTCTTACGAATCACCAAGGGATCATGCACCTCGGAAATCAAGGGCAAGCCTGTGGCACGCTTTAACCAAACTCCAGCTAAATGTGCTGACCAAGCGCTGCCAATGGAATAGATCACATCTACCTTGCCACTGCGAATCAAGAGGTAACCGCGTACAAATGCAGGCAATGCCCAAGACCACTGACTTGAATATCCCAAGAGGAGTTTTTCAATGCCGATGAATGGAGCTAGAAGTATAGAAACGGTGCGCGTCAGGAGCTTGTAAATAAACCCGCGCCCATATTGATTGGCTATCCAATGTCGAAAATCAAACCTAAAGGCTGCTGGGCCCCAGGCTAAGAACTGCTTATGAGGGAAACGCTCGTCTTTTAAGCCAGTAATAGCACTAAAAACAATCGGCTGAACGCCGGCCTCCAAGAAATAAGGAATCTTATCGGTAATGGTCAAACTAGCCGCTCTACCATCCATGTTGAAAGCATGAGATAGAAGAAGCCAGTTTTTCTGTTGCGCAATAGATTTAGCCTTCAATCAGCACCCTTATATCACCGCTTAAAATCACATTAGTAGCTAGAATTATAGTAGGCTTCCCCTTACACATTGAATATTAAAGTGCATGCACAAAATTAAAGACTTCTTTCAGAAATGCCTATTTAAGTTTGCTGGGAGCGCAAGCTATATCCTCTTCAAAGATCAGCTCTATAGCAAGAATGCCATTTCAGTTAAAAATGACCGTGTTCATTTTGTTAAGCGCTGGTCACTGCTACCAATCGATTTAGCAGTCGAAAATCTTGAGGGCGAAGAGTTTTATTTACTAATTATTCACACAGATAATATTGCCCATTTTTTTCATGACGTTTTCTTCCCCTTTTATCTTGAGTGGAGAAAAAATAAAAAACGAGTCTGCGTCTCTATTAAAGGCAATACATTCCAAAGAGAATTTTTGGAATCCATCATTGATCCAAAAGATTTAGTCTTTTTAGACTACGACAAGGCTTATGCATTTTCTAAGCTTATCGTCACGCCTGAAGGCAGAGATTTAAAAATCTATCCTGATTTTCAGAAAATTTGTCGCGAAATTAAAGCAATCTGTTTTGCTAAACACGGCATTTCTGAGATACGAAATAAAAACTTGATCTATGGCAGAAATGAGCTCAGCCGCAAGAATCTACTCAATATCGATCAGGGATTTTTAAAGGCAAACCATATTGATCAAGTGTTCTTATCCAAACTGAGCTTCAAAGACTATCTTCAGACACTAGCAAATGCCCAGACCTTTACCTACATGGTAGGTGCTGGTGTATTTAATCTGCTTTTTTTAAGTGACGACGTCAAGGTCTTAGAAATAAACCCTTACCGCAATAATTCTTGGGCTCAAATGTTTGGCCTATCAACACTCTGTGATTTCAATGTCGTCATTAGCAACAATCTAGAGCACTCTGCAGCTGCCGCTCAAGATGAGCTAATCCTAGATAGTCATGTGTACTTTGACGATCAAATTGCAGCGGAAATTACTAAATTAATTTCCAGCCACAATTGACATCACTGCCATGCGCACTGCAATGCCAAAGGTCACTTGATTCAAAATGACTGATTGCGGACCATCAGCTACGACTGAGTCGATCTCTACCCCGCGATTCATTGGGCCCGGATGCATCACGATGGCATCAGACTTGGCGAGAGCCAAACGTGCTGGTGTTAGGCCATACTGTTTAAAGAAGGCATCTCCCTCGGGAACCTGACCAGCCTCCATGCGCTCTTTCTGAATACGCAAGGTCATCACCACATCAACGTCTTTCAGGCCCTCTTCCATGCTATGGAAGACCTTTACACCCAGCATATCCAAATCACTTGGCAATAAGCTTTCTGGGCCAATAGCACGAATGTCTTCGCAACCCAAAGTAGTTAAAGCATGAATATTCGACTTTGCTACACGACTATGAACAATATCACCCACAATCGCCACTTTTAAACCTTTAAAGTTTTGCTTGAAGTGGCGCATCGTATACATATCGAGCAACCCTTGCGTAGGATGCTGATGACTACCATCACCAGCATTCACTACGTGCACATGTGCCGGTACGTGATTCGCAATTTCAATTGGTGCTCTAGATACGCTATGGCGAACAACAAAAATATCTGCCTGCATCGCTACCAAGTTATCAATGGTATCGAGGAGACTTTCCCCCTTAGCAGTTGATGATGTAGAAATGTCTAAATTAATGACGTCAGCGGATAAACGCTTGGCAGCAATCTCAAAAGTTGTTCTGGTGCGAGTAGAGTTCTCGAAGAAGAGGTTAAATACACTCTTACCCCTTAACAGTGGAACCTTCTTTACCTCGCGTGCTGGATCAGTAACACTGACAAACTGCTGAGCCGTATCCAGAATATGAACGATTTGCTCCTTAGGAAGGCCCTCTAAGGTGAGAAGATGTGTGAGCTCACCGGCAGCATTAAATTGATTCACTGGCTGATATATCGAACTCATCACTCACGCTCCTCTAGTACGAAACTGAACTTCCCAGCCGTATCTTTTTCTAAAACCAGAATTTGGTGATCTGGTACGCTAACCTCTTCACCGACAAAATTGGCGCAGACAGGGAGCTCTCGGTTGCCGCGATCAGCCAAGACCATTAACTCCACCTGTGCTGGTCTACCAAAATCAAATAACTCATTTAAGGCTGCCCTAACAGTTCTACCAGTTAACAGAACATCATCAATCAAAATCACCGTGGCACCGTTGACATCAAATGGTAAGTGAGTCGTCATGGTGCTAGCCGTCCGAAGTGCAGTCATACCCTTTTCGGCATAGTCATCACGATGAAAGGCCACATTAATGACGCCGTAGTGCGGTAAACCTAAATCTTTAGCTAAGCGCTCAGCAATCCAGGCTCCACCCATTGCAAGCCCGACTAATTCAAAAGAGTTCGCCTGCTTCAACTCACGAAGCTTTGCTAGTAATTTTTCGTATAACTGTTCTGCGTTCATTCTTTATTCACCGCTATATATAAAACTGCATTTTTAATCGACAGCCCTAGAGCTAACTTCCGCAAAGTACTGCTCCAAAATAAGGGCTGCTGAGTGAGCATCTAGATTGTCCCGCATCTGGAGATCGCCCTCTAAAACTACGGAGGAGTAGCGCTCATCCACCCAGGCTACTGGTAAATGAAAGCGGCCATGCAATTGATTACCAAAGCGAATGGCTTTGGCGGTCATCTCATGAGGCTTGCCATCCGGGTGGGTTGGTCGACCAACCACTAATTGATTGGGCTGCCAATCTGCCAAAAGCATCTCTATATCCCTAAACAAGGTATCGGCATTTGGAGCCGCAATAGTCTTTAATGGTTCGCCCGCCTTAGTTACTGTGTTACCAACTGCAACACCTACACGTCTAGTCCCATAGTCAAATGCCATTACCGTCATAGGCGCAATAGATGCAGCGGGCTTATGCATGCCCGGCCTCTCCAGAGAGGTCAGAGGGATCAAAACCTAAATGATGCATAGCCTTTTGATAGCGCTGGCTTGAGGGAGTATTAAAGATAATCTCCATCATTTGTTCGCGGTTCAGCGGAACATTAATCCAGCCATTGAGAGTAATCTCCTCTTCGAGCTGTCCCGCACCCCAGCCCGCATAGCCCAGGGTCATCAAAAACTTTGCAGGCCCTTTGCCATTAGCCACCTCCTCCAATACATCCTTAGAGGTAGTCATGGTTAAACCGCCCGGGATAATTAATGAGGAGCTGTAAGAAAGATTGGGATTGGATTCGTGCAAAACAAAACCGCGCTCTACCTGAACAGGCCCACCAAAATACACTGGCTGATCCAGTAGTGGAGCAATCTCTAACTTCAGATCGATTTTGTCAAACAGAGTACTTAAGTTCACCTCAGTTGGCCTATTCACCACCAAGCCCATCGCTCCTCTCTCAGTATGCTCAAAGAGATAAATGACCGAGCCAGCAAAATTGGGGTCAACCATACCCGGCATAGCAATTAAAAACTGATTAGCCAGATGGTCGGCAGAAAAAGAAATTAATGACTCTGGCGAAGGCGCTATTTCTGAAGCAGAGGGTGCTTTTTTAGCAGAAGTCATGGCCTTTATTTTACCGAAGATCTAGATTTTTCCGGTAATCCAGTAGGCAAGCAGGCCTACAGCCTCATGCACCACATCATGCCAGTTTTGCGCGCCATCTACTAGGCTGAACTCCGTCCACTGCAGGCGATTGGCGGTCTGGTAATCCACCGGCAAAGGTAATACAGGTAAATCCTGTTTTTCAAAGATTTTGACCGATCGATACATATGACTAGCTGAGGTGATGAGTAGCCAAGGCTTTAATTTTCCAAAACCATCCTTCGCCCCAAGCTCTTGAATCATCGGCTTCATATAAATCACATTCTCATAGGTGTTCCGAGATTGATTTTCATAATGAGCCTTATCTTCATTGAGACCTTGTTCCTGAACCAACTGTTTAAAAGCATCTGCCTCTGAAATACCTCTTGGTGTAATACGCCCAGAGGCGCCACTAAAGATATAGGGAAGATTTGGATATCTACGAACGAACTCAAATCCCTTGGTAATGCGCTCTGCTGAAGAATGAATTGATATCTCGCCCCGATCCACCGCGATCTGTTCACCGGAGATTGCACCTCCTAAAATAATGATGCCCCCAACCTCATTATTGAGGTCACCTGATAAAGCAGTCTTAGGAATGAGATTTTCAATCACTCTCAACGGTAACTCTGAGGCAGGCAACCAACCCACCAGCAGAAGGTCGAAGAGTGCTAGCACTAAAAAACGCTTACAAAGATGAGGTTTTCGTAGGGATAGAAAAAGGAGGCTCAATAATACAAAGACGATTACCCAATTGAGGGGCTCAATGCAAAATTGCACCACTTTCGAGAGAGTAAAAAAGATCGTATCCATCATTCATTAGGATCTTAACCTGTTCGTCTAAAACAGCGTTGGGCACCTTCTTTAAATTAGCCCTAATATAGGGGCTATGCAAAAAGCACTTGTTTGGCTCCGCCGAGATCTCCGCCTGTATGACAATGCAGCCCTCCATTACGCACTGAAGGAGGCTGAGCAAGTTTGGCTGACCTTCGTTTTCGACACCGATATTCTGAAACCTTTATTAAAAGGCGAGCTCGATACTAATGGTCTTAAACATGACCGCAGGGTTGATTTCATCTGGCAAGGCTTAAAACAAATCGATGATGAACTACGTAAACAAGGTGGAGGGTTAATTGTCCGCTTCGGTCAACCCACTCAATGCATTCCTGAAATAGCCAAAGAACTGGGCGTAAATACAGTATTTACGAATCATGACTATGAGCCTTCAGCAATAGAGCGCGATGAGACTGTCAGGGTTCAGTTAGAAAAACAAGGTATTGGGTTTGAGACTTTTAAAGATCAAGTGATCTTTGAGAAAAAAGAAATTTTGACCAATTCCAATACCGTCTTTTCTATTTTTACACCCTATAAAAATAATTGGCTCAAGACACTTCAAGAAAAAGATCTTGCTGCTTATGAATGCAATCCGAAACCAGGACAACTTACAGGGATTCCCAAGAAATTATCTGCGCCATTTCCTTCCCTGGAGTCCATGGGGTTTTGCCCCACTGGCATTGAAAGCTACCTGCCGCCTGGCTCTGAGGGTGGCCAAGCCTTTTTAGAAGACTTTCTTCATCGCATAGATCAATACCAGGTTGGCAGAGACTTTCCAGCAATCAAGGGTGTGAGTTATCTCTCTACTCACTTACGTTTTGGCATGTTGTCTATTCGAGGTTTGGTGCGCGAAGCTCATCGACGCATGCTTGCGGGAAGTATGGGTGCAACCATTTGGTTGAGTGAACTCATTTGGCGTGATTTTTATTTCATGATTTTGTCTAATCATCCTCGCCTTGCTAAGGGCGCATCTTTTAAACCCGACTACGACAATATTGCGTGGGAGAGTGGTGCCACCGCTAAAAAATTATTTTCCGCTTGGTGCGAAGGTAAAACTGGCTACCCTCTGGTAGATGCAGCCATGCATCAACTGAACCAAAGCGGCTATATGCACAATCGCTTACGCATGGTTGTAGCAAGTTTTCTCACTAAAGATTTGGGGATAGATTGGCGCTGGGGTGAAGCGTATTTTGCTGAACATCTCAATGACTTTGAGCTCTCTTCCAATAATGGTGGCTGGCAATGGGCTTCCTCGTCAGGTTGCGATGCCCAGCCTTATTTCCGAATCTTTAATCCGATTACCCAATCAGAAAAGTTTGATCCCGAAGGCAAGTTCATCAAGCGCTATTTACCGCAACTCGAGAAGCTTTCCAAGAAGTCGATACACGCACCCTGGAAAGCAGGCCATATCGAGCTAGAGGCAGCTGGCATCACTATGGGAAGAGATTACCCACTGCCGGTTGTAGATCATGATGAAGCCCGTAAGAAGACTTTAGTGCGCTATAGCGTTGTGAAAAAAATCGCTTAACAAAATCAATAAGTACTCATTTCCGCTTTAAGATTAGGTATGAGCAAGATCTATGCCGTAGGTGATGTCCAAGGCTGCGCACCTTCGTTAAAAGCCTTAGTAAAAAAGCTTCCCCCAAAATCCAAAATGATTTTTCTGGGAGATTTAGTGAATCGTGGACCCGATTCATTAGGCGCATTACGACATTTAAAAACTCTGCAAGAATCTGGTCGCGCCGAGTGCATCTTAGGAAATCACGATCTACACCTCCTAGCAATTGATGCCGGCCTTCGCAAAACGAAAGGTCTAGATACTGTTGAGCCCATCTTGCATGCTCCTGATCGGGCAGAGCTCATTGACTGGATACGAAATCGTCCCATGGCATTGAGCAATGGAAAAGTCCTCACTGTTCATGCAGGAGTACTACCTCAGTGGGACTTACAACAAACTATTGAATGCGCCCAAGAGGTAGAGAAGGCATTGCGTGGAAAGTCTTACAAAACCTTTTTAGCCAATATGTACGGCAACACCCCCACCAAATGGAGCAACTCCCTAAAGGGGTATGAACGCTTGCGAGTCATCACGAATGCTTTAACCCGCATGCGATTTTGTAGTCCTACAGGTCAGATGGAGTTTGAAAGTAAAGAGGGTTTAGAAGATGGGCCAAAAGGCTATACACCCTGGTTTATGGCGCCCAAGAGAAAAACTGCTGACACCCTCATTTACTTTGGGCATTGGTCCACATTAGGTTTGATGCGCAAACACAGTGTCATTGGTCTAGATACTGGCTGCGTCTGGGGCGGCAAACTCACTGCACTTGAGATTTCAGACTCCAATAAAGACAATCCGAAGTTAGAAATCATTCAAGTGGATGGCTATGACCACCCACTCAGAATGTAAAGCATTGCAAAGACTAGATTTTAAAGGGCTTAAAGCTTTTTAAAAGCATTCTCAGCTGCAGCAATAATTTCATCGAGTACAGCGTTGTCATGTGCAATGGATGTGAAACCTGCCTCGTATGCAGATGGTGCTAAATACACCCCTTCATCCAACATCAAGTGGAAGAATTTCTTAAATGCATCAATATTAGATTTAGTCACCGCCTCAAAGGAGGTGGGAACTTCATTCGTAAAATAAAAACCAAACATTCCACCTTCGCTATCTACAGCAAAAGGGATGTTGTTTCGAACGGCAGCTGCTTTTAAGCCGGCCATTAATTTTTCTGTCTGGCCAGTCAAGCACTCATAGAAACCTTCCCGAGAAATAATCTCGAGAGTCTTTAGGCCTGCAGCTACCGCAACCGGATTACCAGAGAGGGTGCCAGCCTGATACACGGTGCCCAAAGGCGCAAGCTTAGACATGATTTCTTTCTTGCCGCCAAAGGCTGCCATCGGCATGCCGCCGCCCATGACCTTGCCTAGACAAGTGAGATCTGGGGTGACTCCTTGCAAAGACTGAGCACCACCCAAAGCCACCCTAAAGCCAGTCATGACCTCGTCATAAATTAATACAGCACCATGCTTGCTGGTCAAACCACGAATCGCCGTCAAAAACTCTTTAGACGGCTTAATTAAGTTCATATTGCCAGCGATTGGCTCGATGATGACTGCAGCAATTTGATCGCCCTGCTTTTTAAATACTTCCTCAATCGCAGCGACATCGTTGTATGGCAACACTAGAGTATGTTTCACCAAATCCTGCGGCACACCGCCAGAGGATGGTGCATTTTGCGTAGAGTCAGCAAAGGTCAATAGACCTGAGCCAGCCTTCACCAAAAGACTATCAGCATGGCCGTGATAGCAACCTTCAAACTTGATAATCAAATCACGGCCTGTGTAGCCACGAGCCAAACGCAAGGCACTCATCGTCGCCTCTGTGCCACTTGACACCATGCGCACTTGCTCAACGCTTGGCATTAAGGCACAAATTCGTTCAGCCAATTCAATTTCACCCTCGGTAGGAGCGCCATAGCTAAAACTAGTTTCAGCAGCTTTTTGAACTGCAGCAACCACTTCGGGATTTGCGTGACCCACGATCATGGGGCCCCAAGACATAATTAAATCGATATAACGCTTATCGTTGGCATCCCAAAAGTAAGGGCCTTTGGCTTTAGCAACAAAACGAGGTGTTCCACCAACTTGACGGAAAGCCCTCACTGGGGAATTAACTCCTCCAGGAATGGTTTTTTGTGCACGCTCAAATAGTGCTTCGTTTTGATCTACTTTTGCCATTGTTATTTCTAATTAAATTGCCATCATTTCAAAATCTTCTTTGCGAGCACCACACTCTGGACAAGTCCAGTTCATTGGCACATCCTTCCAAAGTGTTCCTGGCGCAATACCTTCATCCGGTAAACCAGCGGCTTCGTCGTAAACCCAACCGCAAATTAAACACATGTATGTTT
>ERZ650308.578-NODE-578-length-19871-cov-7.457610_pt1 | contig 19871 bp, 19 predicted proteins | sample MGYA00376244_ERZ650308 | MGnify/ENA primary metagenome ERZ650308 (study PRJEB26733, sample SAMN07839295) | wastewater metagenome | biome: small river; feature: stream; material: water | place: USA: North Carolina | collected 2016-04-26 ... | reverse complement strand
CCTGCGCGCTTGGCTGCTCAGGCTGGTTGCTCAGTTCAAGGATCTCATCGAGGGCAGTCTTACCCATAGATTAGCGACCTTCCTGTGCGACATCGGTGGTCTTTTTGGATTGTTTGAGCGCCGCAACCCAGGCAGCGACGGCTTTGTTGAGAGCTTGGCCTTCGAGTTTTTTGCCGTAGGTGCGCATGAATACTCTGGCCACTTCGAGTTCAAGCTGCTTGTCGTCGAGGCTGCCTTTTTTCCACTTGCTGAGCGCCGTGCCGAGATCGGCTTTGTCGCGGGGGTGGATGGAAGCGCCGGAGTCGGGCAGAGTACTTAAAACTGCTTGCGCGTCTTTGGGCGGGGCGTTGGGGCCGACTTTGGGGGCGGCTTCGCTAGGGTTGGCGGCTTTGGCGGCCTCGACCTGCGATTCAATAGGTGGTAAAGCAGCTTGCTGGGGGGCAGCAGGCGACACTGGTGACTGTGGAGCGGCCTGGGGCTGCGCTTGCGGCGTTGGCGGGGGCGGCGGCGGGCTCACGGCGGCCGGCGACTGAGACTGCGCTTTTTTAGCAGCTAGTTCTTCTCGCTGCGCTTTAATTTTGTGATAGTTGAGCATCGAAAAATCAGTCGCGGGGTAGTTCTTTTTCGCCATCTCTCCGTCGCGTTCAATCGCGTTGCCGAGTTGCTTGGTCAAAATTGCCAGTGACCCGATCGCGTCACGAACATTGGTGGCCTTGTCAGGAATCCAAGGGCGTAAGTCTTTGCGCTCAACAATGCTGGTGGCCGTGCCGGTGGTTTCCTTCTTTTGGATGTTGAACAGTCCAGAGATTGTGTTGATGTATTCTTTCTCGTCAGGGTCGAGCGTGCCAAACGAGCCTTGCATGCTGGTAAGCCAGTCAAAGAATGTGCCGTGGTAGTTGCCCCATTTTTCGATCATGCCAGGGTGATATTTGCCTTGTTTGTCGGTGTAGCCGTAGCCAAGCATCATGAGGCGAGTAGACTTGGTATACATATCATCCATGGCTTGGATGTCTTTGAACTCGGCTTCGGGGGCCACGCGATGGGCAAATTGGATGTCCTCGCGAGCGCCGGCTTCGGCTTTTATTTTGTCGAGCTGGAGCTGGCGGTCGAGTTGGCCTGGTGACTGAACTGGCGGTTGTCCACCGAGTTGCTGCTGGACGGCGGCAGCGCCTTCGGGGGTGGCGACGGTAGCGAACTGCCGCTCCATCCCCTTCTCGCGGATTTTCCCTTCGTAGGCTTCGGCGTTGGCGGCCGTGATCGCGTCTTTGATGCCAGTGGGGGAAAATGGATTGTACTGGCCAGTCGCGAGCTTACCGGCGACGGCGGGGTCGGTGATGCCGAACGCTTGCGGGTTGGCGATCACTTGCTGCATCCACTGTTGAGGGACATGGCCTGAGAGCTGGGTGGCGAACTGCATCGCACGGATACGAGCCGCGCCTTCAGGCATGCCTTGGGCCAAGATCGGCATAAAGCGAGTGGCGGCGAGGTTGGTGATGTCCTCCAGCGCGGCCTGCTGCTCTTGTGGGGTGGAGTCAGGCATAGCGTCTTGCATGTACTTACGCAAAAGCCCTGGCTGAATCTCGCCGAGCTGCCCAGGCTTGATGTTGTCGATCACTGCGCTGGCCACGGCGTTGAATTGTTTCATGCCACCGGCGAGCAGGCTGCGGTGGCGCTCCTCAGGGGTGTATTGGACGAGGTTGCCGGTGCCTTCGGGGTGATAGCCGTTCATTTTGTCGGCAGCAATACGTGCAGCTTTTTGTTGTGCTTCTGGCTCACTCATGCCTGCAAGCATGAGTTGGCGCTGTGTATCTTGCGCAAGCGCTTGCCAGTATTCTTGCTTGTATGCTTTGAAGCGTGATTCGTCGATGGCAGGGGCGAGGTCACCGCCTTTTGCCTGCCAGCTCGCATACTCTCGCAGCACTGTATCAGGGTGGACGCGAGCCGCACGAGCCGACGCCAGCACGCTTTCGGTGGCTTCGTCGCTGGACAGTTTGGAGGTGGTCACATCACGCTTTCCGAGGGCCTCGTCAAAGTGCTTGGTGATGGGCTGGCGCAGCTTGGGGAACTGCAACCCTGATGTTTGTTCGAGGGTTTGACCAAACTGCTTGCGCTCGGCCTGCACCATCGGCTCGGGGGCGATACGCTGCGGGGCGTCGGCGTTGAACACGTCGCCGGTCGGTTGGCCAGGCTGCGTGACTTGCCCGAACTGATCGAATTGCGGCGGCGACTTTTTCATCCCGAACTGCGCACTATCAGGGGTCATGCGCTGGCCGCCCTGCGACAAGGCAGGAGGGCTAATAGGAGCGGCACCACCCTGCTGTTCAGTGCCGGGGTAGGCCCACGGTGCACCGCCCATCGGCGGGGGCGAGGTCGATTGCTGAGCGGCAACCTGCCCAGGCGCCCCAGCCGGCAGCTGCGACATCATGCGCTGGGCGTCGAATTGTGGCAGTGACGGCGATGGCTGCGGCGGCTGGCCAGGCTGCGTGCCTGGCATGAAGTATTGAAGCATGTCAGGAGCCGGGAACGCACCACTCTGGGAGTCCATAGCAAACGCTCGCGTGCCCCTGAACTTGGACGCTTCGAGAGCGCGATCATACCCAGGCGTCCCACTATAGGCCCCTTGCATATGCTGGAGAGTTTGCCAGTCATTCGACTTGGCCATCTCGTCCATTTCTTTTTGGCGCTGCTTGGCGTCAGCTTCTTCAGCTTTGCGTTTGGCTGCATCCTCGCGTGACGAGGCCGCCATCTGGTAGCCAGCATAGATACTGAGCGCGCCGAGCGCCGGCCCGATTAGCAGTGGTAACATACGTGTTTACCCTCCCCCTCCCCCTCCACCACCGCCACCAAAATTAAAGCTGGTCGTCGGAATCGGCCGCATCATCCCCTGGAGCAATGCCGTTTGGTATTGCCCTTGGGCATGAGTCTGGGTGTTGATCCGGCTCGCTTCGGCGCCCGTCGCGCTGCTCATTCCCCCCATCGCGGTATTGCCCGCTCCCACTGCTGCGTTGGCGACGATCGGCAAGAACCATTGATAGAAGTTCGGGGCGACGTTCGCGACGGACGATTCGCCGGCCATAGCTTGGTCCGCGAGGATGCGCTGTCCGAAGGGGGTGCCGCCCATTCTGAACCGGCCCATCTGCTCCATGGTCGATTGTTTCGCTTTCGAGTACCCTGACTTGGCGCTCTGTGTGAGGGTGCTCAGCAGTGGCGACATCTGCTCCACTCGACCGTGCTGCATCAATTGAGTGCCCTGGCCCATTAAGCTCGTCATGAATGGGGTGATTTGATTCATCCATTGCTTGCTCACATCCGCCTGTTCTTTCGCGTACTGATTTTCCTGGGCCTTTGGACCTGCCATGTCGAGCCTCCTGAAATGCGGCCTTGGTGAGCATGACGATCCAGGCGGATTCGCCATCCCAGGCGTTAGGTAGTTCTTCCGAGACAGTGTACCCTAGTTGAATATGCGCATCAAGCAAAGCGGGTTGTTTGGTGATGCCGAACACCACGCCCCAGGTGTCGAGGGCGACCTCCAGGCAGCGCAGCACAAACGCCATGCTGTCTTTGCTGGCGCGCAGGTCGGGGTGAATCCACATACCACCTTCGGCGCCAACCTGCATGGAGGGCGAGAACCAGGCCGCACGGCAGACCTCGCCTCCATCGTTGAGTTGAAACACCAGCTCGACTGGCCTGGCAAACGAAGCCAGAAAACTACTCAAGCTGTGCTGGCTTGCTGGAAAGAGCTTGTGCAGCTCGTTGGAGTCGCGCAGAAACTTCCACCAGCCCGACACCAGCACGTCCTGCTCGCTGCGTGGTTGATACCCATAGATTTGTTGCATGGTCTAGCCCCTTCCTTGTGATGGTTCGCCCCCCGGCACATAGAGATCCATTTCAAGCCCGAATAGTTCGACCACATCGCTGACGCTGCCTGACAGTCTGATGCCTACCAGCCGGCAGGTCTGCCCCACAGAAAACTCCACCACCTCGCGTTGGTTGGTGAGGAACGTCGGCAGTTCGACGGTGGTGTTGTCTAAGATGAGGGTCGGCGAGACGAGCTGGCCGCTGGTGTCGATGTCGATAAAGACGCGCTGGACGGTGGTGCGCTGGCCGATGTCAGAAAGGGTGGCGCCCAGTTCCCACTCAATTTCGATCGCGTCGGCGCCGTCGATCACCGCGCCGTAATCCTCCAGCTCATACACCCCGAAGTTGAAACTGCCCAGCAAGTTCTCGGTGTCCTCCTCTGCGAACAGTCCATTGCAGCCGATGCCGAGATCGCGCCAGGTACCTAACCTGAGATTGAATGCTAAGGTTTGTATCCCGTCACTGATGAGGTATTCTTCTTTGCTATAGGTCGCGACTTGACCAGTGAATGGGGTGAGGTTTTCGAGAGATTGGCCACGAAAGATCGGGCCGAGCTGCTCAAATCCAACCAGTTCGCTGCTGTTGCCGTCAAAGCGCCGCACACCATCGAAGGATTGGTACAACACCCCGAATGGCGTGACCACGACGGTTTTGGGATAGATGGTGCCGGGAATTTGAAAGACTTTTCGCGCAATATATGGTTCAGCGTCGCCTACAATGCGGTACAGGTTCTTTTGGGTCATCACCCAGTTAGTTTCAGCGAAGGAGAACCCCACCTGGCAGGGGTCGTCGGTGTTGGTCGCTTCCAAGAACCCAAGCACCGCCTCTGGCCGGCCGACTGGTGAATAGTACACGCGGCCCTGCGCCCCATCGGTCGGATCTCCACACCACCACATCTGGCCTTCGTGTGCCCAGGCTTCGGTGTATTGGGCGGTGGGAGGGTTGTTGTCGGTTTGAAGCTGAATCGAGTCAAGATCGTCGTCATCGATGTTATCGGTGTAGGCAGTAGTGGTGTTGTCGCTGATGGTGGCGGCGAGGAAGTAGATTTGGCCATCGACCTGAGTACGATAAATCTCGCGGGCGTTGACTTGGGGGTCGCTGGAAATGGGAATGCTGGTCAACGCGACCGCACTCGGGCCGCTGGCGATGGTGATGGTGGACTCGACGAGGTGGCCGTTCGAGCGAGCGCCAGTCAGGGTGTTTTTGTAGGCGATTTTATAGCGGTAGGTGCCATTGACAAGTACGCCGGTGCCGGCTGAGGTTTCGGCGAGCGACGCCGGGCCGCTTGGTTCGGTGATCCCCCAGTTGGTGACGACGCCACCGCTGTCCATCTTCTTCAATGGACCTCCACCGGCAATGAACAGATAGTCTTGCAAGCCGGATTGTGGCGGCATCGACACAAAGCGCAGGCGTTGGCCGGTCATCCCAGACAGCACTGATGTGCCGTTGCGATACAGTGAGGTGCCGGCGCCTTGGATACGGGCATCGGCGAACCTGAACAGCGAGTGAGCATCCAGCGAATAAAGCAGTGTGCTACCATCGCGTGATCTGAGTTGTGGGGTGCGGATAGAGTGGGCACCACGAGCCCTACGCACAAACCCTTTCATGGTGTGCTCTTTGCCACCGACGGCCCACAGAGACTTGGAGAAATCGTGCCAGCTTGCTCTCACGGTAAGCTCCCTGTAGGTATCCACATTTGTTGTGCGCCATCATATACCAAAACTAGTCCACCGTTGATTGCAATAACTGCGGTGGCCCCGGTGCGTGTTTTGATGCGATTGCCCACCACTGACGAGTTCGAGTCATGGAACAGCGGCAGCGAATTGATCCCCACATTGCGCAAAATGATCTGGCGGCCGTCAGTGCCCCCCGCGATGCCGGTCATGCCCGCATCAGGCCCCACACTCGATAGCTCAAAGTACGTACCTCTGCCTAATGGAAAGTTGTGGACGAGATTGTCAATCACACGGCGAGAGGTATCAGTAGCAGCGGACTCGCCAGGGGCAGCGGCGGTAGCAGCTACAGACTCCAACCCTTGATTGATGGCCAACAAAAAGCTGCTCATCATTTGGGCTGAATAGTCTTTCGCAAAGGTGAACGAGATGCGTTTCATTGGATCATGCTCCAAAGCACCTGAGCGAATTGCGCGCAAAACTCGCTAAACTCATCGTCACGGTGATTGGATTCGTGACCATACTCGCGAGCCAGCACCTCGAAGGCGACAGGCAGGTCCATCCAGTCAGGTAGGTCGTTGCGGATTTCGGTGTGCAGCAACAGCACGGAGTAGGGTGGATAGTCCAACCCCAGCGGCGATCCCCATACAAAAATGAAGTTGTTGGAAGGACGATCGGGGGCTGGGTACAGACGATAGGTTTTAGTGTCCTCGTCGTCTACGGTGTAGGCGATAGGGCGACCGATCTGATCGCGCCACACCGCAGATTGGGCTTCGAGCGTGCGTTCGTTCACCAAGTCGAGGAGTAGATCATCATAAAATACGGCTAGCAGCTTAACGTGATTGTCAGGCAAAGTGTACTCGGCGGTGCCTTTTGTCAAGGTGACTAACGAGGCGTTGACAAACCAAGGATAGCGCGCCAGGTCATCGAGCAGATGGGCATAGTATTGCTCGACGGTGATGGCGTCGGCATCACCATTCGATAGTGACGTGACAAGCGCGCTGGTGGAGACGTGGGCCATTTACGGTTTTACCAACCACGATGGAATTTGACCATTGATGTACTGCGTCGAAATAGCGGAGCCTGCGTATGGTTGTGACACTACTGATTGTGTCATCCGTGCAGCTTGCATATGCGACAGGCCAAGTCCAACACCCAACGCAAGCGGCAAGCTCCCGACTGCGGCAATAGCCATTTGAGCACCAGGTGCAGGCATCGCGATTTGGTTGACGACCTCAACACGAGTGTCCTCTTTCGGACAATACCCGTCTTGCAATTTCCAGCAGTAGGTGACGCGCTGCCAGTTCGGTCCCCACCATTTGCGAGAGTGGGCGTCTTGGACATACTCATGACCGATTTTGGTGACTTCGATGATAGGACCACAAGCGGTGACGAGCAGCAGTACGAGTGATAGTAAGTAGTTCATTTTAGATACTCCTCCCTAAGTTTGATTTTTCTGTGTGACGGTGCCGGCACTCACGCGACGCATGAGATCGCCGACGTGGAGCTTGACCGCGTTGGTGTCTGAGGGCAGCGATTCAGCCAAGCGTTTGAGTTGCATGGTCGCTTGGCCGAGGTCGCGTTGCTTGGCGAGTAGAATCACTTCAGCCAAGGTGATGATGTAATCGTGGAACTCATTGGGAAGTTCGAGTTCGGTGGCCTCACCAGTCAATTCGGTGGTGAGCTTGGTGCCGCGCACGGTGACTGTGCCGCCGAGCTGCTTGGCGGGGTAGATGACCAGCATGTCGCGGCCGATGTGCGTCCAGGCTTCAAAGCGATGGCCGAGCTTGCGCACCCAACGCCGATCGAGATGGGCGAGCTGGCGGAAGTTGGCAAGTGGCACCAAGTCTCGCGCCCCATCACGCACCGCAATCACTCGGGTGATGGCGTCGGCGCCGGTGAGCAGGCCGCTGATGGTGTAGAACTGCTGGAGCGGATAGGTGGTCAGCGAGGTTGCAGTCAGTTTGATCGCCAGCAGCGTGTTGAGGACTTGCTGCGATTTGCTGAGGACGGTGCGCGCAAACTCGCGTGTATGAGCGAGGCCATGCACATCGCGGACACGCCGGAGAAGTTCGTCGGTGAGGTTCTTCGCGACATCGGGCACAAGGATCTCCTAGGGTTGCCAGTTCCAACCGGCGACGATGTGTTGGCGAGCGGTGGTGATGTCGCCAGGCATGCCAGCGAAGCCTGCGGTTTGGAGTAGAAAGCTGGTGTCGTCCTGGCCTCGATCAGCGCCGATCATGTCCACGAGGTAGCGTTCCCATTTGGTTTCTTGGGTGCGCATTTCGTTGCGCCAGAAAGCAGCGGCCTCATTATTCTTCGCGGCCAAGGCTTGAGCCATTTTGTAGCGGTAGAGGTCGATGCTGGCGCCTTCGATGAGTGCCCAGGCTGGCACTGTCGCAGGAAGCACATCGTCGGCAGTCAGCTCGGCGACTTGTTTCCAGTAGAGGTAGAAGTAGTTCTCACTCGTCGATGAGTATGGGTACAGTTCAACTCGCTTCACCCCGTCGGCTCGCGTGGGCGCCTCCACTACCATGCCGGGACCACCAGAGATCAGAGGGCGCGAAGGGGCCGTGGCGTCGAGAATAGAGTAGTCGCGCATTTTGAGGGGTGGTGTGAATCGCCGGGCAAACACAAAATCGTTGCCGAGGTAAGCGGCTTCAGAATCGACAGGCACCCAGCGGAGCACAGCATAGTAGGTGCCGTCGGTGGAGGTGTCCTCTTCATACGTATTCAACAGCCTGAGCTGGCCTACTCCACCGACTACTTGATACCCCACAATCTCATACCAGTTGGTGCGAGGGCGGATGTGCCAACCTACCAGCTCATTCGACCAGGCAGCGGTGGCGGTAGCGTCACCAGTGATGACTTGACTGCCTCGGGTGGCGGTGATGGTGCCGGCTGAGATTGGTGCTGGCACACTAAGCTGACCGACCTGCCTGAGATGACGAAGTTTGGTGCGCGTGGCGAGCTGCCCGTAGCGTTTGACGAGCCACTGGACGCCGAGCATATAGCCTGCATCGGCGTCAACAGTGGCGATCAGTTCGCGGGCGATGTCCTCAAGCGTCCTGGCCACTGGCAACCTCAATCGGGCGCAGCGTGGCAAGGATGTCGTGGTGGCGAAGGATGATGATGGATTGTCCGCGCACATCGATGGGCACGCCAGTGTAGCGGCCGATCACCACACGATCACCCACTTTGACTTTGGGTGATTGCATGTAATGCGTGCCGGGCTCGATCCAGCTCTCCTCGCTCACATCGATCACTGTACCGATGTGGGACTCGCCCTTCGCAGAATCGGGCTTGAGAATGAGCTGATCTTTGCCGACAAATTGTTCAGGGTCGTCGATCACCACCGCCACCTTGCCAGGCATGACCGACAAGATGGCGTCAGCGAGGATTTGCTTACGAGCGAGCAACGTGTCCATAGCGATTAGAGTTCCTGCGCAAAAAGGACCCAATCAAGGGTCATGGTTTGTGAGGCGCCCAAAATCCCGATGATCGGCTGGAGAATGTCGCCGGTCGTAGGGATGTTGGCGGTGCCCGCGACGATCACTTTGGTGGTGAGCGCGGCGCCGTTCTGATAAGGCATGATGTTGCCGAGTTCATCGACCATGAAGCCAATGGTCGTATAGGTGTTATCGACCAGGGTGCCGCTGGTGGAGGTTTTCTCGGTGCTGGTGCCGTCTTTGCGTGCGTGGAAGTCGAGCACCGTAGCAGCGGCGGCTTTCTCAAAAAAGATCCCGTCGCTGGGGAAGGTGCCAGTCGTCGAAGGTGAGGTGTCAGGTGTCGCGAGACCCATGAATATCTCAGTAGACCCGACCGTGCCGACCTTGAATCGCACAAAGAACCACATCCGCTTACCGACCGCGTAGAGGAAGTTCGCGCCGGTGGAGGCGGCTCCTCGTGCCAGGGTCGGGTTGCAGTTGGCGGTGGCGTCAGCGGTCAAGACGATGGTGCCGGCCGGGACATCGCCAAGGACGATGGTGGCAGCGCCAGTCGTGCCTGACAGCAGCCAGCCTCCAGCCGCGCCTTCTGCGACTGGACCAACCCAGCGGTGGAAGTGGTCGAACTCACACACCAGCCCCTTGTTGCCGACAAACTCATTGTCAGGCGAAAGGATCTGGTCGGTGATGGCGATGGGCAGACCATCAAAAGGGTGTTTCCAGAGCTTGCTGGAATCCCCTTGGTTATTTTTGTAGCGATACGCTGATTGTGTGCCGCTCATGTACGCGCTCCTCCAAACTCACAAAAGGTGATGGGCCGAGCGTGATGGCTAGCCAGCGCTGCCGTCAACACCGAAATAGCTGCCATACCCTTGCGTGTGTCGCTGATAAACACTGAACACCGCGTTCTTCGTCGTCGGGTCATCCCACGAATCGAACATCGGGCGGTCGCGATACATGAAGTTGAGGTCGTGCTCACCCTTTTTCGCCAAGGCCAGCCACGAAGTCGTGGAGGTCTTGTACGGGGTCGAGAAGTACCGCAGTCCTTCAGGCACCACTGAGTTGATCTCGTTGTCGGTTTTGTACGGAGCGCCAGAACTGCCCAGCACTTCGCGGGCAGTGAAGAGCTGCTCGGGGGCGATGATGAGCATGGCCGGAGCCATATTCATCGGCAATCCGCGCTGGTTGGTCATGCGGCGGAAGCGAGTCACCATGCCTTGAATGGCGGTGACGCTCAGGCCGATGTCTACGCTGGGGCGGTTGGCGCGAGTCGTGCCATCGAGTCCAACGTGGCTGGTCGAGCATAGCGATTTGCTGGCGTCGAAACCGGCGAAGGAGGTCGAGAAAGCGTTGTTGACGATCGACCAGGCATCGACCTCTTCACGGTAGCGAGAGCTGCGAGCGAGTTCTCGCGTCATCTGCTCCATGAGGCCGTAGCGTTCGTCACGCCACATTTCCCAGGTCACCTCGAAGGCAAAGCCGTACGGGACGGCGGTATAGACCTTCGTGGTGCCCATGATCGGGCGATCCGTCCTGAACTGCGACCCTTCGGGCTTCTCAGGCATGGTGCCGAGTCCCGCCATGTTCGCGTCCGTGACCGGGTTCCACTCCATGTCGCTGACGTTGAAAATCTCGGTGAACTGCCGAGGGATCTCTTTGCCGGTTTCGAGGTAGACGTTGCGCAGTCCCGGCACGAGCAACGAGCTAGAAAATCCGCGTGTAACTGGGGGCATGGGGTACTCCTCCTTGTTCTCAGTGAACTGCTGGGACTACGAAACCTGGGCCTACGTTTGCTGCGCGAGCGTGTCGGCCAAGAACACACACAGGACACGAGCGCGTACTTTGGCGTTGTCGATGTCGGACTTGTTCGCGCCGACGATCATGACGCACGTGTTGGTCGTGTCGTTTTCGTCGATGTAATAGTTGCCGGAGCTGTCCACCTGGGCGGCGTAGTCGGTGTAGAGGTTGGCGATGACCAGCGCGTGGTCGGTGTTGGTTTCGTCCTCCAACGTGGCTTCGAAGATGTTGCCAGCCGCGAGGACATACTGCCGACGATCGTTGGTCGTGCCGCTCGCAGGAGCCGCAGCCACACCCACAATGTCAGCCGTGTTGTCAGCGCCAGCAACCGCCAGCGTGCCGGTGTCGCGCTTCAGGATCGCGCCGTCTTTGAACGTCTGGGAGGCTTTTTCGTAGCCCTCCATCAGAGGGATGCTCAGGCACGGATTGATGGCATGAAAGCCGAATGCGTTCGATAACAAAGTTGCGACAGCCATGGGGCATTCCTCCTAGTGTTGACTACTGCAATCCAACAATCGTGCCGTCTTTGAGGGCCTGGGTGTACTGAGCGGTGGCGGCCATCGTGCCACGGTGCTGCGCGGACATACGCTGTAACAGTGCTGGGTCGGTGTCGGTGGTTTTGACGATCACGCCTTTTGATTTGCCGAGTTCCTGGAGATTGGAGGTGGCGGCTGAGCGGCGGTGCTCATTATCCTGCGCTTCTCGACGGTCTAGGGCAGCTTTGCGCTTGGCTGGAATGCGCATCAGGATGCAGTCACCGATTTTGCGCATGCCGCCAGCGATCTCGTGCTCCTTGGCTTCTGGCATGTCACCGCAGACTACTTGCCAGCCGGAGACTTTGGCATAGTTGACCCAGTAGCCGATGTTGTACTGGGAATCGTAGCGGACCCACTTGTACTCGAACCCAGCCTGGCGATTGCTGACATCGAGGCCATCGAAGTTGGCCATGATCTCAATGTCGTCGTCGAAGGTGTCGGGGTCGATCGAGCCGACCGAGTGACCTTCGTCGGAGTGCTGCGCGGCTTCCACCTTTTCGGCCAGCTCGTCAGCTCGCTCTTTGAGCACTTCGCGCTGGGCATGACCGGCCGGGGGCAGGTCAGCACCAGGTTGGGGTTGCGCTGTCGCAGGTCGCACAATCTTTTTCATGATTTCAGGCATTGCCGCTCCTTAAGGCTTCATTTTGAGCCTGGATCAAAGGAGCCGCCTCTGCCCAGGTTTTGACTTTCATGGTGCGTGCATAAAGGCGCTGGACCATCTCATCAGGCGTCCAGCCCCAGTTATCCATTTCGCGTTGCGCATCAGGGCCGAGGACTTCGGTAACGGTGGGCACGCCAGGCTGAGTGCTGGAGTCACGGCGCTGGGTTGAGGGTACAGAGCCGTCCACGCTCCCGCCGTTTTCGCGCAAAATCTTCTCGCGTTCTTTGGCCATGATCGCGGTGTGGTTCATGCCGATGACCATGTTATAGGCGGTGGTGTAGCAGGCTGGATCGGCGCGTTGGGCCAGGGGGACATTGGCGACCAGCTTGTCGATCTCTTTTTCGTATTCCTTGAAATAGGGCATCGCCGGGTTGTTGGCGGCTTGCGAGCGAGCAATCGCGGCAAAGTTCGAGAGCCCCTGCTGCTGCATCGGTTCGATGTGCTGCTTGATGAGAGAGGTTTTGACATCCTCGACGAGCTTGCGCAGGTTAGTAGTTTTGCCGTTGTTGAGTTCGGTGATGATGGCTTCGTCGGTCAGTTCGACGACAGGCGGCTGCGCGGCTTCTCGTGTGGCAAATCCTTGCTGAAGCGCAGCGGACATCGCTTGCAGTCCTGCGACTACCTGAGCGAGATCCTCGCGGGTGGCGTATTGTGGCTCAGGCGTGACGGGCTGCGCCGGGGTGACTGATTCCGGCTGAGGCTCGTTCGCGTTGGGCATGTCGTTCGGCAGCATCGCGTTGCTCCTTGTCTAGCTGAGTGACCGTCTGGACCATGAGATCGATGCCCTCAATCCGCCCTTGGATTTTTGAGATGCCCTCGAAGTTGGTCGCACGACGAAATTGCGGGGTGGTTTCTTGGATGGCTTGATTGCACCACAACAAAAAATCGGCCATCGCCTGCGGATTCGCCCTGAGATGTGTGACCCATAACGGTGTTGGTTGTGCCATAGAATATGGTGTACTCCAAAATGTGCGATGGTGCAAGTATTTTTGCCGAAGTAGCAACGAGTAGGCAATTATACCTCGGCTGGGTTCGGTGGTGGCGTGCCGTTGAAGGGTGGGACGGGTTGGCCGCCGCCTTCGCCGCCCATCATGCCAGGATCCATACCGCCGCCAGGCATGCCGCCGCCCATGGCCATGCCTTGGAGCATCATTTGCTGGAGCTGGGCGTTTTGTTCGGCTTCCAAAATCTCCTCGCTGGTATCGACGATGAAGGTCTCAGGATCTTTGAACTGCTCAAAGGTACGAATGATGCGATCGATCAGCTCGCTCGTGGAATGGATGATTTTGAGGGCAGCCGAGCGCAGTTCTGGAGGCGTGGCGGGGTTGACGACCTGCGCCGTGAGTTGGAACATTTTCTCGTAGTAGGGCGCGAGCGTGTTAGCCAAGGTGACGGCGTTCTGGCGATCTGCGTCTTTGTTGATGGCCTGAGAGCTAGCGGTGACCAAGATGGCGATGGACTTGTCAAAGCGGGGGTCCTTCAAACACTCGATGACGAGTTCAGAGACTTGTTGACCGAGGCGTTGTTTGAGGTGTTCTTCGACAGCGAAGTCTCCGGCGCGCACTCGCTCGGCATACCGTAAGACAGCTTGACGGACGGCACCCGCTGTTCCCAATCGCACAGAATCGAATGCGGGTGTGAATCGACGATTAGCCTGCTGCAAGAGAGACATCGCAGTGACGCCAGGCGTTCTATTCCCGAAGGTTTGGTTTTGGGAGGGTTGGGTAAGTTCATTGGCGCCTGTCCTCCGTTCGGCCAGCGATGTGACCATGCCCTGGGTAGCTTCGAGTGAGGGGTAGATGTCAGAGAGCTTGAGTTCTTTGAGGGTGGTCGGGTCGGCCATTTCGAGGTTGCGGCCGGCCCAGATTGAGACGGTGCCAGATTGGATGGAGCCGTACTGAGAGGCCCACATGCGACAATTGGATAAAAAGACGTTATCGATTTGGTGATTGTGGAGCGCGGTCATCTCGAACTGGAAGGGCGACAACATCTCCATCACACCTTGCGAATAGAACTGATGCGAACGGAGCTGATAGCCCATTTTGGTGACGGGGCGTTCGTCGTAGGGCGAGTAGGAGATGCGCATGGACTTTTGGGAGGTCAGGTCATACGCAACCAGGAGGTCCTCGTCGATGCCATCCCCGTCGATGTCGTAGCGGGTGTAGATGTCATAGCACTCGTACATATCAGTGCGGCGTCGCATGTCGCCTGGCGTGCGGGCGAGGTGCTCGCGGCGGTTGGTCATCCAGTCGAGTCCAGCGCACGGAGCGCACTTGGAGATGTCCCACCCCTTCGTTTTGGCGTAGGTTTTTAGCTCGCTCTCAGTGCGGTAGAAGCGCAGGGCCAGCGTGCGACATTGCTGCACATCATAAAACACCCCACCGACGGCGAACACATCGTCAGGGAGCATGGAGATGATTTTGGGGCCGCGTTCGACGACTTTGAAGGCTTTGTGTTTTACATAGGATTCGATGAAGGGGATGTAGTAGAAACCATTACCCAATTGTGCCGTGTCAAAAATGGAATGTTCGCTGGCTGGGCGCATATCGATGTCGTGGATCAGCACATCGATCCAGGTCTGCATGGCCTTCGCTCGGTCTACGTATTCCTTATTCAGATGGCGCACGGTGATGGGCTGCGAGAGCGTATAGATGAGATCGATCATCTGGGCGTAGATGGAGTCAGTGGCGATGGCGCCGAGTGGAATCTCGATGTTGCTGGCGTTCTCGACAGGGGTGTTGCGGATAGGGGTCTCAGGCACCGCTTCGTACTGCCGCAGCAAAGTTCGCCACAGAGACTCAATGCTGGTGCGCAGGGCTTTGGCCTCGAACAGCTCGGTGGCGAGCCACTGATCGAAATTAGCGCGTTGCTCGTCAGAGATTCTGAGATCTTCGATGGCGGTGTGGAGGGTGATGTCGCGCATTAGAGAGCTGGCTTTGGTTGTGTGTTGGGGTTGATCGCGTTGGCGATGGTGGTCAGCAAAGCATAGCCATTGACGGCCACGTCAGGGTGCGCGGCGACAAATGCGGTGATTGAGGGTTCAAGCGCATTGACAAGGGCAATCATAAAAGCCGTAAGCGCGGGTAAGAATTTGGCAAAAGTTGTCATCGTGAGGGCCTCCTTTCACATCGCATCGCACTGCTCGTCGGCGAATTGGGACTTAGACGTGTTGCGACAGATACGACGAAGCCCTTTGCCCAGAATGTCTTGAAAGCGCAGAAACTCAATCGCGTGTTGCTTACTCAAACTATCGATCGCTTCCATACGTGCCCGGTTGTCGATGATGGATTGCGTCATGGTCGAGATGGCCTGAGTGAGTTTGGTTTGGTTATCGACGACAGGGGATGGGAGCCAGCCGACATTGACCGCGAAAAAAAGAAACGCTAACACGGTGACGGGGCCTAGAGTCACAATCGCCTTCACAATCGCTGGGATGTGCTGCCAGCTCATATCTCGGTCTCTTTCAGCGGGATCGAGACTTCCAGACCGTTCCATATGGTCAAGACTTTGTTGACATAAAATTGGTTGACATAGGACCCAGGATTTGTTGGCTCTCGGCGCGGGCTCCCGGCGTTATAGGCTGCAATGACATCAGACCATTGCCCGTATTTTGCCTTAAATTTTGTTACGTGTAAACATCCGTAGCGTAATCCGACGATGGGGTCGCATAGCTGAGGGAAGTATCCTTTGAAGCCGTGCTCGCGAGCGACAGCGCCCATCACTTGCATCAACCCCCAGGAGCACATCTGGCCAACGCGCTCAGTAGAAGAGAGCTGGCTGCGATCGTCGAGGAGATGGAGGTATTTGTACTGGGGCTCGTAGCGGAGCGCCCAAGGGTTGAGAGAGCTTTCAACGGTCGCCAGAGCTTCGATCAGCTCCCACGGCAGATCAAAGTCTCGGGCGATCGATTTTATAGTTGCGCGAAGGTCGGGCGTCGATGTGTCCATGCATGACCTCTGGTTTTGATGATGTAATTGAGCGCCAGGAATGGGGGTATGTTGTTCGCGCCGGTCGTGGGGGCGGTGTTGTAATTGGCGGCGTTGGAGACATCGGCGTCAGCTCCACCTCCGTTGCTGCCCATGACGGCGGTGTTCGCGTTGGTCGCGCTCGCGTCGGTGGTGACTGGATGGCGGTGACGGCCGACTTCAGATTCGATTTGTGTGTGGGACTCTTCGCCGCCGCGATCACCGAGACTGCGCGTGGTGAGGGTTTGGGTGAGGGTGTGGACGCCGGTGCCGGTGCCGGTGAGGTTGATGGCAGTGCCGGCGAGGGCATTGGCGAGCGAGGAGGCGAGTTGAATAGTGGTGACCGATGCACGGATGACATAGTACGTCGTGCTGGCAGTGAGGCCAGTGACGACTGTGCCGGTAGAGGTGTAGACGACGGCTTGACCAGTGTAGAGCGTCGTGTTGGTCGGCACGGTGATGATCTCAGTGCCGGTGTCCACATCGCCAGGCACAAAGTCAGCGGTGAACGTGCCGGCGCCGACACCAAGTACGGTACGGCTGCGCAGATCAGGAAGGTTCACTTTGTCGTAGAGAGAATGGGTGCCTGATCCAGCTCCTGTCAAATCGATCGCCACACCGCCAGATGTGGCCGCCAGACGAAAAGTTGAGGTTGTTGCGTCACGTACATAATACGCCGTGTTTGCGGAGAGTCCCGTAGGTAATGTACTCGTGCTTGCAACATGGACAATAGCGCCGTCAGCTAAACCATGCGCGGACAGCGTTACAACATCAGTTCCAATATCAACAGTAAATGTGCCGACGGCCGTGCCACGTCCATAGATTGATGCGGAGGGAATCAAAACCAACGCGAGATTGGGATACGTGGAGCAGACAATCGCGGCCGAGTTTGCGAGTAACCATCCCGATGGGGCAGATGTCCCTGCGTAGGGCAGCAAAGAACCTGGAGGCGTCGCATCGACCACAGACAATGTAATCGTGCCCGTTCCGTGCGACACTAAAATGCCAGAACCCGCTAAGACATATTTATATTCATGTCCAGTACCTCCAGCATTGACACCGAGAACTTGATTAATATCGCCGAGAGCCAAGCGTGTAGGCGTACCGCCACTCGCGCCGACAATAATATCACCGGCAGCGGTCATAGGATTGGCTGTGACTTGTTGCCACGACGCCCCAGTATCCCAAAACAAGGTGCCGGAGTTGACATCTTGGACAACAACCACACGCCCTCGAACACCCGCGCTGGGCAAGTCGTCATATAAATAGCTACCGGCATAAGGGACACGCGTACGTAAATCGACCACTGCGGTGACGCTTGAGCCGTTGGTGGTAATGGTCGCGAGCCACAAAGCGTCAGTAGGTAGAGCCGGTTTTGTAGGTGAGGTACAGTCAGTGAGATAGTGGGTGCCGGATTGACGCTGGAAGGTGCCAAGGTTGCCAGTCAACGCGGTATGCACAATGAGGTAGCACGTCGAGTTCGAGACGTAGGTGACGCTGCCGGTTTCAGTCACATAGTAACCGCCAGGGTAGGCTGTCAGGGCGGTAGGGGTGTGGGTCAGGGTGCCGCCGGTGGCATCCACTCCACCGCTGACCACCGCGCCTGCAAACAGATCAGCATAGCGCTGGGCATCCTCACGTTTGAGGAAGGTTTGCAGGTCGGTGACAAACGAGGCGTTTTGCGCTGGGACCGTCGAGTGGGTCTGATCGACGCCACTGGCCCATGCGCTAGTTAGGCAGACCGTAGAGACAAAAACCGCTAAGATGAATTTCATCAGCCAGTGCTGTGCCATTTTGACCTTTCAACGCAACAGTGAGGGAGTTGGCTAAGTTGTGAGACAATGCGCTTTTGGTCGTGCCTTGAGAGACCGCGCCGACTTCCATGCGAGCGATGGCGGTTTCAGTCGTGGAGGCGTAGCGGCGATATTCAGCCTCCATCCACCAGTCCACATTGTTCGGTGCGGTGGTGACGGAGTTGGATTTGATGACATCGCTAGAGATGTAGAGGCGGACGGTTTTGGTGTTGGCGTTGGCGGCGAACTTGCCCCAGGCAGAGACTCGAATGCCGCTGGTGTTGTCTGCGCCGCTCACGTCGCTGTTGAGCGCGCCGGCCTGGAGAGTGTAGGTCGCCAGCGTCTCCTCGGTGGTAACAGCCGTGGTGGTGGTGTTCAGGGTTTTGCAGTAGATAGTCCCACCTAAGTTCACTTTCTCACTTGCCGACGTGCCCATACGCGAGACGAGGTAGTGCGTTTCAGGCACGCTGGTGTTGGACTCAACAACGGCGAGGGGCTGAACGATAGAGAACTCGTCTCGGCCGCCCGGCACAAACACGCTGCGGCCGTGAGTGGCGCCGTCGAATTGGCCGGAGTACACCAAGGTGCCGAACACAGAACTGTTGAGACGGTTGATGGCGAACACGCTGTAGGTGTCGTCAGTGGCGATGGACCAGTCGTAGATAGACCAGTCGGTGGCGTTGATGAAGTCGATCTTGCCGGTGGAACTGCCTGAAATGTTGACGACGGATTTTTGGAGACCGCGAGCGGTGAGGCCGTGGAGATCGATGTTGCGGATTTGGGCAGTGGAGCTAGCTTGAAGCATGATGGCGGCCGCAGTCGAACCTGACCCACCGTCGGTGATGATCGTGGTGTTGGAGAAGTCCGCTTTGTCGAGGATGTAGTCTTGGTCGATCGAGAGATTGATCGAACCGCCGTTGTCAACATAGGTCGCGTTGGCGACGGTCCAGTGATAAGGGTCAGTCAGTCCAGAGACACCACTGACAGGGATGAGCTTGACGGCTTCATTCAGCGTTTGTTCGATATAGACTTGGTGGATGTTGACGGTCAGGTTGCCGAGTGCGTACAGGCCGTGGTCGGCGGTGTCTTGACCAAAGACGATCAGATGGATGCCGGCACATTCGAGGGTACGCAAGCAGTTGACGCCTTCATTGACGCCGCTGGTTGAGCCGCTACCGCCGATCCATGCCGTGATGCGATCGAACAAGAATTGAGTGATTTTGAAGCTGCTGCCCCCGTCGGCGTAGGCACAGATATTATAGCCGTCACATTTGAGATCGCTGAGTATCACCGTGGCGGCGGTCGTGAGACTGGGCGCATCACCGTCGGCATCGCAACGCACGGCAGATTGTGCGTTGTCGGCGGTGTGGGCAGGCGAGGCTGCGAAGGTGAGGCCCGCGACACGAATGTGCTGCGTGGTGCCAGTGCAGTAGAAGCCGTGGCGTGCGGAGGAGGCGGTAGTCAGGGTCAGGGTGGTTGAGTCGCTACCCGCGCCGACAAATCCGACATTGCGAGAGTTAGTTGGAAGTGAATTGTCGTGTTGGTAGGTACAGGATTGGAATTTGACCCACCCGAGTTTTCCACCAGACGGGAGGCTGTCGATGGCGCGTTTGATATAGGTGGTGTTGAGCGCCGCTGACGTTGCGCACCCGCTACCCCACCATTCAGGGCGCACATCGCCAGGAGTGGTGAAGGCGACGGGAGCGGTGGAGGCGCCGGTGAAGAGTGTCCAGACCGTGCCGGGCGAGATTTGTGATGGGGAGTCCATGGTGATCGTGACACCAGACTCGACGGCGAAGCGGCCAGAGCGCGAGGGGAGGATGTGCGCGGTGGTCGGAATGCTGGCGTTAGCGTCAACGGGCAGTGAGCAAGTCAATAACAGATGGGCTTGGCGCGTGCCGAGCGCAGTCAGGGCGGTCGAGAGCTTGGAGTATTTGCACAGGTCGAAGCCGATGGAGCCACCGTAGGGGCGTAGGTCGGTGACGGCTGTGATGGCGCCACCGCTGGTGGTGACTTGCATGAGATAGACGGAGCTAGAGTCAGGCAGCGCGGGCTGCGGCGTCGAACCGCAGTTGATGAGGTAATGTGTGTTTGAGACGCGAGTGAAGCTGCCTTGGTTGCCGGTCATGGTGGTGTGCGCAA
>ERZ650308.577-NODE-577-length-19874-cov-47.808164_pt1 | contig 19874 bp, 18 predicted proteins | sample MGYA00376244_ERZ650308 | MGnify/ENA primary metagenome ERZ650308 (study PRJEB26733, sample SAMN07839295) | wastewater metagenome | biome: small river; feature: stream; material: water | place: USA: North Carolina | collected 2016-04-26 ... | reverse complement strand
GTAACGAAATTTCTAAAATATACGGAGCACAAGGTTTACCAGACGATACGATCTTGGTGGACTTTACAGGTTCGGCTGGACAAAGTTTTGGAGCATTTGCTACGAATGGATTGTCTTTCAAAATCCACGGTAACTGTAATGATTACTTAGGAAAAGGACTTTCTGGTGGTAAATTAATCATCAAAGTGCCACCAACGGCTACTTTCAAACCAGAAGAAAATATCATCATTGGTAACGTTGCGCTTTACGGAGCGATTACTGGTGAAGCCTATATCAATGGTATGGCTGGAGAGCGTTTTGCCGTTCGTAATTCGGGAGCAACAGCAGTTGTAGAAGGAATTGGAGATCACGGTTGTGAATACATGACTGGTGGAAATGTAGTAATTCTAGGTAAAACTGGAAGAAACTTCGCTGCAGGTATGAGTGGTGGTATTGCTTATGTATACGACCCAGAGAAGAAATTCGATGCCACAGTTTGTAATATGGAAATGGTTGCTTTCGAAGAAAACGATGCAGAAGACATTACTAAATTGAGACGATTGATTAAAAATCATTCTATGTATACGAATAGTCCATTGGCTAAACGAATTTTAGCCGATTGGGAAAATCAACAAAAACACTTTATCAAAGTGATGCCAACCGATTACAAAAAAGCATTACAAAGATTGGCAGAAGAAAATAAAGTGGAAGAATTAATAGCACAATAGTCATGGGAAAGATAGGTGGATTTAAAGAATATAGTAGAGCAGACGAAAGTAATATCGCTGTAGCAGAACGTGTTTCTAATTACAATGAATTTACTGTTCCGTTATCGAAAGAAAAAATAAAAGAACAAGGTTCAAGATGTATGGATTGCGGTATTCCGTTCTGTCATAGTTCCTGTCCGTTAGGAAATTTAATTCCTGATTTTAACGACATGGTACACCAAGAAGAATGGGAAAGCGCATTGGCCATCTTACAATCAACCAATAACTTCCCAGAATTTACTGGAAGATTATGCCCAGCACCTTGCGAAAAATCATGTGTGTTAGGTATTATCAAAGAACCGGTTGCTATTGAAAATATTGAAAAAAATATTGTCGAAAGAGGATTTGCAGAAGGTTGGATCAAACCACAAATTCCTACTCAAAGAACTGGTAAAACCGTAGCTGTTGTAGGTTCTGGACCTGCTGGATTAGCGGCAGCACAACAATTGAATCGTGCCGGTCATACGGTAACGGTTTTTGAAAGAGACAATGCTATTGGAGGTTTATTACGTTACGGAATTCCAAACTTCAAATTAGAAAAAGGAATCATCGACAGACGTGTGGCTATCCTAGAAGCAGAAGGAATCACTTTCAAAACAAACGTTCACGTTGGAGTAAACTTCAGCGTTGATGAATTGAAAGCTTTTGACTCGGTTGTACTTTGTGGTGGCGCTACTGAAAGAAGAGGATTACCAACCAAAGGTGCAGATGCTAAAGGTGTTGTTCAAGCCATGACATTCTTAACACAACAAACTAAAGTGGTTTGGGGAGAATCAGTTGCTGACCAAATTGTTGCTACCGGAAAAGATGTCATCGTCATTGGTGGTGGAGATACCGGTTCTGACTGTGTGGGTACGTCTAACCGACAAGGTGCCAAATCAGTAACTAACTTTGAGATTATGCCAAAACCACCAGTGGGAAGAAGCGAATCAACTCCTTGGCCTTATTGGCCGTTACAATTAAAAACATCGTCTTCACATGAAGAAGGTTGTAACAGAAACTGGTTAATCAATACCAAAGAATTCATAACTAACGATAAAGGCGAATTAACTGCGTTAAAAACAGTGGAAGTAGAATGGAAAATTGTTCCAGGTCAACGCCCAGAATTAATTGAAAAAGAAGGTTCTGAAAAAATCTGGCCTTGTGACTTAGCATTGTTAGCCCTAGGATTTACAGGCCCTGAAAAAACATTAAGCGAACAATTAGGTATTGAAACTGATGTTAGAACCAATTATAAAGCAAACAACTACCAAACCAATGTACCTCACATTTTCACTGCAGGTGATATGAGAAGAGGACAATCCTTAATTGTTTGGGCTATATCTGAAGGACGTGAAGCGGCAAGAGAAGTAGATTTGTTCTTAATGGGTTCAACAAACCTACCTACAAAAGGTAACGGAGATTTACCTACACTATAACTAAACAACAACACAACTCTCCAAAAATCCCTTGATTCAATTCAAGGGATTTTTTTTATATTTTTTTAATAAAATTGACTTAATGTTTTAAATTAAACATTTTGTTATATTTTGTTAAACTATCTTATTTAATTTGTTTGTACGATATAAGAACTATAAATTTGCCCAAAATTAGAATCCCATGCAAGGAAAAGACTTATTACATTTAGCTGAACAATTTGGTAGCCCCTTATATGTTTATGATGCCGAAAAAATACAATCGCAATACAACAGATTGACTAAAGCGTTTTCTAAAGTTGAAACACTTCGAATCAATTATGCAATGAAAGCATTATCCAATGTAGCCATTTTGCAATTATTGAGAGATATGGGTTCTGGTTTGGATACGGTTTCCATTCAGGAAGTTTTATTAGGATTACACGCCGGTTATGAGCCTGAAAAAATATTTTTTACACCTAACGGTGTTTCTTTAGAAGAAATCGAAGAAGTGGCTGAAATGGGTGTTCAAATCAACATTGACAACTTGTCTATCCTAGAACAATTTGGAACCAAATACCCAGAAACACCAGTTTGTATTCGCATTAATCCTCATGTTATGGCGGGTGGAAACACCAACATATCCGTAGGACATATTGATAGTAAATTTGGTATCTCAATTCACCAATTGCCACACTTAATTCGAATTGTAGAAAATACAAAAATGAATATTGTGGGTATTCACATGCACACAGGATCGGATATTTTAGATATCGAAGTGTTCTTGTATGCTGCTGAAATCTTATTTGATGTGGCTAAAAATTTCAAAAACTTAGAATTTTTAGATTTCGGAAGCGGATTCAAAGTGCCTTATAAAAAAGACGATATTGAAACTGATATTGAAGAGTTAGGTAAAAAATTATCCAAACGTTTCAATGATTTCTGCACAGAATATGGTAAAGAATTGACCTTAATCTTCGAACCAGGAAAATTCTTGGTGAGTGAGGCCGGTTTCTTCTTGGCAAAAGTGAATGTGGTAAAACAAACTACTTCTACAGTTTTTGCAGGAGTGGACAGTGGATTCAACCACTTGATTCGTCCGATGTTATACGGTTCACAGCACCATATCGAAAACATCTCTAATCCAAAGGGAAAAGAACGTTTCTATTCTGTTGTGGGTTACATTTGCGAGACAGATACTTTTGCTAACAACCGACGCATTGCTGAAATCAACGAAGGAGACATCCTATGTTTCAAAAATGCAGGAGCTTATTGCTTCTCTATGTCATCGAATTACAATTCCAGATACAAACCTGCAGAGGTTTTATGGATGAATGGTGAAGGCCATTTAATTCGTGCCAAAGAATCGTTTGAAGATTTATTACGCAATCAAATTCCGTTGCCAGTCGCTGCAACTGTATAATAGACAAAAATCCCGTTCTAATTAGTTCGGGATTTTTTTATTCCTTTTATCAGTATATTTGAAATTGGAAAAAAAAATTATTATCTTGAATAAACTCCAATCAAAAAAACAATCTATTCTAATGCAATGCTGTATCAGCATTACATTAGTTTTAACAATTTCACTAGTTTGTTTTTTTTTATCCGAACATATCGATTATAAAATTACTGCCCTAATTTTACTCATGACCGTTTCTGTAACGGCAATGTTATTTGATATCATTCCGGTACTAATCACTGCTTTTTTGAGTGGATTAATTCTGAATTATTTTTTCATTCAACCACTATTCACCCTTCACATCACCAATACTGAAGATATTTTATTATTCTTTATGTATGTTATAATTGCATTGGTTAATGCGGTACTTACCTATAAAATTCGCGAAGTCGAAAACAAAGCTCGTGATAAAGAAGAAAAGGAAAAGACAATACAACTTTATGATACCTTACTCAATTCTCTTTCACATGAATTACGTACACCCATTGCCACTATAATTGGTGCAATTGACACACTCAAAGAAAGTAAAAACAAACTGTCCGAAAATCATCAAACTGTATTATTAGAAGAAATTGACAAAGCGAGTATTCGCCTGAATAGACAAGTTGAAAATTTACTTAACATGAGTCGGTTGGAAACCGGAACCTTGAAGGCAAAACAAGATTGGTGCGATTTGAACGAATTAATATTTGCTCTGATTGAAAAGATTGCTGTTGTCAAAAATGAACATAGCCTAACATTTGTTCCAGATGAAAAATTACCCTTATTCAAATTAGATAGTGGTTTGGTCGAAGAAATTATTCAGAATTTAGTTTTGAATGCTATTCAATACACCCCTTCAAAATCCATCATTTCTATTATTGCAAAACATGAATCTGAAAACTGTATTATTTCCATTTCAGACACTGGCTCAGGTTTTCCTGAAAGTGAAATCAAATTGGCATTTGATAAATTTTACCGACTACCCAACACAAAAACAGGTGGAAGTGGACTTGGATTATCCATTGTAAAAGGTTTTGTGGAAGCGCATAATGGTTCCATTTCATTAGAAAACCTTCCTAATTCGGGAGCATGTTTTACAATTTCTATTCCCACAGAAACTTCGTATTTAAATTCTTTAAAAAATGAATAAAGCTGAAATATTAGTCATTGATGATGAAGCACCCATTCGAAAATTACTTGAAATCACTTTGGAAAGTAATGAGTACAAAGTTTGGCTTGCTGAGACAGGTAAAGAAGGAATTCTTATGGCTGTTAATCATCCACCCGAACTCATTTTACTGGATTTAGGATTACCTGATAAAAGCGGACACGAAATTCTAAAAGAGCTCCGAACTTGGTATAACAAAGCAATTATTATCTTATCGGTTCAGGACAGTGAAGAAGATATTGTAAAAGCCCTAGATAACGGCGCTACTGATTATCTGACCAAACCATTCCGAGCTGCTGAGTTATTGGCTAGAATTCGTTCTGTGATCCGAAGAAATCAATCACAAAATGACAATAGTACATTAAGCTGTGGTAATTTAGAAATTGATTTTGGGGCACGTATTATCAAACGAAATAATGAAACATTAAAACTTACCGCAACCGAATTTAATTTATTAGCCCTTTTCATGAAAAATGAAGGGAGAGTGTTGACCCATCAATACATTTTAAAAGAAATTTGGGGAGTAGGCTACCAGACAGAAACTCAATATTTACGAGTGTTTGTAGCAACATTGCGTAAAAAAATTGAAGACAATCCGAATCAACCCAAACACATCATTACTGAAAGTGGTGTGGGCTACCGTTTTAGCTAAATCTTTATAAAATCTTTATATCTAGCCGCTACATCTTTACATTCTGCCAATACCATTTTATTGAAATTTGTATCATTATAAATTGCAAAACATTCAATAATGAATACAACAAAAAATGGAGTGGCAAGTAAAGTAACTGCTGCCTCTCTTTTAGTAGCACTTGGAATTATCTATGGAGATATTGGAACCAGTCCTTTATATGCATTGCGAGCTGTCATTGGGGATAGAACCATTGATTTAACTTTAGTATACGGAGGTGTTTCCTGTATTTTTTGGACTTTGGTATTCCAAACTACCATAAAATACGTCTGGCTCACGCTTCGTGCTGACAATCATGGTGAAGGTGGAATATTCTCGCTTTATGCCTTGGTAAGACGTTATGGAAAAAAATTAGTCATCCCCACCATACTGGGAGCGACAACTTTGTTAGCAGATGGAATCATCACCCCTCCTATCTCAGTTTCTACAGCAATTGAAGGACTCGGAATGGTAAAAGGGTTGGAGGATGTAATTGTTCCAGGAAACAACTTAACCATTGGAATAGTTGTGGCAATATTATCTTTATTATTTTTCTTTCAACGTTTCGGAACCCATATCATTGGAAAGTTTTTCGGTCCCATAATGGCTACTTGGTTTACTATGTTACTCGTTGTAGGAATACATGAAATTGCAATACACCCCGATATCATTAAAGCTTTAAATCCCTATTATGCCTATAATCTATTAATAAATTACCCTAATGGTTTCTGGCTTTTAGGAGCTGTTTTTCTTTGTACCACAGGAGCTGAAGCACTTTATTCTGATTTAGGTCATTGTGGAATTAAGAATATTCGTATTACCTGGATTTATGTTAAAGTAAGTTTGGTAGTTTGTTATTTAGGTCAGGCAGCTTGGTTAATGAATCAAGGTGAAAACCTATTAAATGGTAGAAATCCATTTTTTGAAATTATTCCCTCTTGGTTTCTATTACCAAGTATCATTATTGCTACAGGTGCAACCATTATTGCTTCACAAGCATTAATAAGCGGAAGTTTTACCTTAATTAGTGAAGGAATGAATCTTAATTTTTGGCCTAGAGTAACTGTCAAACAACCCAGTGATAGTAAAGGACAGGTCTATATTCCAAGTGTCAATTCCATTTTATGGTTTGGTTGTATTTTAATGATGGTGTATTTCAAAGAAAGTGCCCACATGGAAGCTGCTTATGGATTCTCAATAACGATTACCATGTTGATGACGACCTATCTATTAAGCTATTTTATTTATTATAGACTCAAATGGAACAAACTGAAAGTCATTCTTTTCTTAAGTATCTTCGGCACCATTGAGATTGCCTTTTTTATTGCCAATGTGGCCAAAATTAAAGAACGTTGGATGTTCCTATTTTTCGAATTATTCATTTTTGTAATAATGTATGTTTGGTTTTACGCTAGAAAAATCAACAACCGATTCACCAAGTTTGTAGAATTAGGAAAATACAGTAGCACATTAACAGAGCTCAGCGAGGACGATGCTATTCCAAAATTTGCTACCCATTTAATTTACCTATCCAAAGCAGATAGACGTCATGAGATTGAAGAAAAAATCATGAAATCAATCTTCTCAAAAAAACCCAAACGCGCCGATGTATATTGGTTTTTACACATCAATCGTACCGAAGATCCATTTACACTTTCTTATGATGTATCTGAATTAGTGGATGATAAAGTAATCAAAGTGAATATCAATGTTGGATTTAGAGTGCAACCCAAAACCGAATTGTATTTTAAGACTATCGTTAAAGAATTAGTTGCCAATAAAGAATTGAATTTACACATTCGACCTGATGGTTCTAGTAAATACAATAATGAACCTGATTTCAAATTTGTAGTTATTGAAAAATTCTTGTCTATAGAAAATGAATTTGCACTTCGCGAGGGCTTGTTGCTAAATTCGTACTTCTTACTAAAACGCATGGGGTTAAGTGACGAGAAAGCCTTTGGTTTGGAAAAATCTGATGTCGAAGTAGAACAAATTCCTTTGGTGTATCAACCCATTACCAATATCAAATTAGATCGAAAAATTAGACACTAATGAAACCTGATTCATCATTGGCTCTCTTTCAAAAGTATTTTAATCATAGCAATAGATCAATTGAAATTGAATTGAAAAACCATGAAGTTCTAAAAGGAAAATTTATTGGTTATTTCAGAGGAAATAAGGAATATATAACAAAGTGGCATTTTACTGCTGTCGATACAAAATTTGGCAGAGATCAATTTGGTTTTTTAATTGGACAACTTATTGAACACCGAGACATTTTGAGTGTACGGTTCTTGGAAGATGATTCAATTATTTATCTTAATAATAATTAGTACTTAAACCAAAAATCCCGTTCTGAATCAGAACGGGATTTTTTTATGTAATTATTCTAAAAAACTACAAATCAAGCCTTAAACATAAATCTATACGTTTAAAGTCGGTTTTAATCCTTACTTAAATAGTAATTTATCTGAATTAATTAAAAGATTGTCTAAATTCCAATGGGGAAAAATTAGTTTTATTCTTAAATAATTTATTAAACGACTGAGGAAACTCAAACCCTAATTGATAAGCTATCTCGCTAACAGATAGATTTGTAGTTGATAGTAATTCTTTGGATTTTTCTATTAACTTTTCATGTATATGTTGTTGTGCAGTCTGTCCTGTAAAATTTTTAAGTAAGTCACTAAGATAGGCTGGGGTAATATTTAATTCATTAGCCAAATAATGTACTGTAGGCAATTCATTATTCTGTTTATTATTAAAATAACTTGTTAATACTTTATCAACTTTTGATAACGTATCGTTGCTAATATTTTTTCGAGATAGAAATTGACGGTTATAATATCTATCAATATGAACTAACAACAATTCAATATTAGCAATTATTACTTCTTGACTAAATTGGTCAATATTATTTTGATATTCTTGCTCAATAGAATAGAAAAGGTTTAAAATTATTTGTTCTTCTTTTTCAGATAAAAACAAAGCCTTATTATTTGTGTAAGAAAAATATCCGTACTCTCTAATAGATTTAGATAACGGATAACCCTGCAAAAAATCAGGATGAATAAGCAATTTATATCCTGTTAGTTTAACCGCTTCTACTTTTTCAATAGCAATAACTTGTTTGGGTGCAGTCAAGGTCATTATTCCCTCGTCAAAATCGTATTCTGTTTGTCCATATTTCACCCTTCCAGTTTCTCCTTTTTTAATTGAAATAGAATAGAGATTATTTACAAAATGTTTCCAAACATCACTTAACATAAAATCAACTTCTTCTAAATCCAATACACTAACCAGAGGATGCATCGGTTTAGGAAGCCCAAATAATCGATGGAATTCAGTTACAGAATGAATCTCTGGAATTTCTTGTTTTTTACTCATATGATTTTTAATAGTATAGTAAACAATGCCCTCTTTTTATTTATATTAATCTACATAGCAATGAACCATTTTTCATTTTTAAGTAGTTCGTATAAACTACGGTAACTGGATTCAAATTATTTAGTATGATTTTATTGTTAGCTAAAACAATTATTCAACCATCTTAATTACTCCTTTTTTTAATTCAATTATTTACCCACTCTATTTTGTAAATGCGAAGGGTATCTATCACCTTGAACATTTGTTTTAGCAAATGCTTCGTCAATAGCTATTATGTCATTCAATGAAAGTTCTATTAATGCTCCACCAATGTTTTCTTCTAATCTGTTTAATTTTGTAGTTCCAGGAATTGGAGTCATCCATGGTTTTTGTGCTAATAACCATGCTAAAGCAATTTGAGCAGGAGTTGCTTGTTTTTGCATAGCAATATCTGTTAACAACACTACTAATTTCTGATTGGCTTTTCTATTCTCTTCTGTAAATCTCGGCACAATATTTCTAAAATCAGTCGAATCAAATTGTGTATTTTCTGTAATTGCACCTGTTAAAAATCCTTTTCCTAATGGACTAAATGGCACAAAACCGATACCTAATTCTTCTAACATCGGTAAAATTTCATTTTCAGGTTCACGCCACCAGATAGAATATTCGCTTTGTAAAGCAGTTATAGGAAGTACTTCATGTGCTTTTCTAATTGAGCTAACTCCTGCCTCGCTCATGCCAAAATGTTTAACTTTCCCTTCTTGAATCAAATCCTTTACTGTCCCTGCTACCTCTTCAATTGGAACATTAGGATCTACACGATGTTGATAAAACAAATCAATTACATCGGTATTTAAATTTTTTAAGGAGGCTTCTGCAACTGCTCGTATTCTTTCAGGACGACTATCCAAACCTTTAGTTGCGTCACCATCTTTAAAACCGAATTTTGTTGCGATTACTACTTTATCCCTAAACGATTTTATAGCTTTCCCTAACAAAATTTCATTTCCTCCTTGGCTATATGCTTCAGCAGTATCAAAAAAGGTAATGCCCATTTCATAAGCCTTTTGAATTAAGGCTATTCCATGTTTTTCTTCTACTGCAGGTCCATAACCAAAGGTTAATCCCATACATCCTAATCCCAATGCAGAAACTTCTAAACCGCTATTCCCTAATTTTCTTGTTTGCATTTCTTTAAGTTTTTACAAATTTAAACTTCTAAATTAAAAAATAGAAGCAACTGATTTTATAATAATCCACTTATCGCTTCTTTTTTCTAATTCCATTTTTTGTTGTAATCGCCAAATATTTCTACTGCCCCAAATTCGAGCATCTAATACATTTTTACCTACAAAAATAGCCTTTTTCCCCTCTATCTTTACCGAAGTTTGTATTTCTTCATAAGAGTAATATTTCATTCGTTCACTTTCTATTTCAGCAAACCATTCTTCTTTAGATTGTACATAGCCTGTGATATGAGTTAAAGTAAAATTGGCATCAACAATTTCACTCATTTCTCCTGTATTTTTTTCAATCATTAACTGTGTAAGTAACCGTGTCACTCCAAGTATTTGGATTTCACCCGACTTTTCAACTTCCATCTCACTATATTTTTTAGTTTTGATTTGAGAACAAACCATTTGCAGATTCAAAAGTAATACTCCTAAAAAATACTTTTAAATAAGGCAAATTCATTTTCAATATTTTAATGAGCAGATAGCACTGTAGCATGCATTGCTAATACTTTCCATGGTTCTTTACTGTTTGGTCGCGTAAAAACTTCAATATAAGACAATGGAAGTGTAATTTTATTGCCAGAAATTGTCACAGTAAACACACCTTTTCCTATAACAGTTGCCGTATTATTTACGACTGTTGCAGTATTTTCAGAAATATCGATGCAGTTGTGAATAAAATTCCCACTTCTTAATAAAGAGATGTAATCCTTTTTGTTTTGACTTTTCCCATCACCGCTCACAACTACAAATTTTTCATCAAAGATATTTTCAATAGAATCAATAGTATTATCAACTTCCCATTTAAAAATAGCAGTTGATAAATTCAAAATTTCAATTTCTTCTTTTGATTGCGCTTTTAGATTTAGATTGAATACAAACGTAAGTAACAGTACTCCCCATATTTTATTTTTCATAATCTATATTTTTTAAGTTAATTAATTTATTATTCTTCTGACCATTCCAAAATTTCTTTATTTAATCTTGCTCCGTGAATTTTAATCTTTGAAAGACCAGTTTCAATTTCTTGTAAATCATTTGTGGTTAATTGCACATCAACTGATTTTATATTGTCGTCTAAATATTCTAATTTATCCATCCCAGGAATTGGAACAATAAATGATTTTTGAGATAACAACCAAGCTAATGCAATTTGCACAGTTGTAGTTCCTTTGCGCATGGCAATGCTGTTTAACATATCCACCAAAGGCATGTTAGCATTCATTGCTTCTTTTGTAAATCGTGGAAAAACAGCCCGTAAATCGGTCGCTGCATCAAAAGTTGTATCAGCAGTAATTTTCCCAGTTAAAAAACCAGTTCCAAGAGGTCCCCACGGAACAAAACCAATTCCTAGTTCTTCACAAAGAGGCAAAATTTTAGCTTCAGGCTCTCTTGTCCAAATGGAATATTGATTTTGTACTGCTGAAACAGGTTGCACTTTATGAGCTCTTACAAGGGTTTCAGGACCAACTTCAGAAAGGCCAAAATATTTTACTTTACCTTCTTGAATCAAATCTTTTACTGCCCCTGCTACATCTTCAATTGGGACGTTGGGATCAACTCTATGTTGATATAGCAAATCAATATAATCGGTTTGTAATCTTTTCAAAGAGTCTTCGACTACTTTACGAATATGTGTTGGTTGACTGTTTAATCCTGTGTCGGAAATCATACCAAATTTTGTAGCAATAATCGCTTCCTTACGAAACGGCTTTAATGCTTCTCCAACCAATTCTTCATTTGTAAAAGGACCATACGCTTCAGCAGTGTCAAAAAAGGTAATGCCTTTCTCAAATGCAGAACGAATTATTTTTATTCCTTCACTTACTTCAACTGCTTTTCCTGTCCCAAAACTTAAATTCATTGTTCCCATTCCAAGCGCCGAAACTTCTAATCCACAGTTTCCTAATTTTCTTTTTAGCATTGTCATTTCTTTTTATTGTTAAATGATGATGCAAATTTCAAACTCGCTGCTTGCAAAAAAGTATCCAAAACAGGAAAAATTGTATCCAAAATTTATTTATTGTCTTACTAATATGATCTCACTTCATCCATTATTCAATATGCAAGCCTCCATGCTTGGTCAAGACCATTTGATTCGTACCAAAGAATCTTTTGAAGATTTATTACGCAATCAAATTCCGTTGCCAGTCGCTGCAACTTTTAATACACAAAAATCCCGTTCTAAATCAGAACGGGATTTTTTATATCAACTAATTTCTAAACGTTTTATTTCAGAAATAACTCTTCCAAAACTTCCGATTCAGTACCATTGGTAAATGGGATTTTTAATAATTGCGAAAGCGTAGGCGCAATTTGAGTAATGTGTTTTTTGGAATGTGAGTTCCCTTTTTGGATTCCCCAACCATAAAAAAGCATGGGTACATGAGTATCATAACTATTAGCCGAACCATGCGTTGTTCCTGTCTCAATATATTCTAAATAGCCTGCTTTGTCTAAAATAAAAAGATCTCCATTTTGCTTTGGGTCATAGCCTTTGGCAATAAAACTCAAGAAATAATCATCTCCTGTTGATGCTAAAATTTCTTCCTCGGTATAGACGCGTTTCACTTGGTCTTGTGACATCATAAAGTCTTTGAAACTTTGTTTTACTTTAGCTAAGTCCAATCCTTTTTCTTTCAACAGCAGTTTATTAAAGAAAATATTAAAATTAGAATAATTCAAGATCAAGTCAACTCCAAAATTTTCAGTTGAATATTTTCTCAAAGCAACATCCACACTTTTAGACGGTACATTTTTGACATTGTATTTATTGTCTTTCAAATAATTAGGGTTCTCCGCTCCAGCATGATCAGCCGTTAAAAATAATACATAATTATCTTTTCCAACCGTTTGATCTAAATAGGTCATGAATTTAGCTAAAGTTAAATCCAATCTCAAATAGGTGTCTTGCAACTCCATAGAACGGGGTCCAAAAGTATGTCCAACGTAATCTGTTGAAGAGAAACTTACGGTTAAGAAATCAGTAATAGCGTCTTTCCCTAATTGTTCTTTATCAATCGCTCTTATCGCCAAATCAGCTAAAATGTCATTGCCAAAAGGCGTAGTACGCAATACATCTGCCCCCTTTTCATCGTATATTTTTTTCAAATTATATGGAAAAACAGGTCCTGTGGTTTTGTCAATTTTTCCTTCATACGGATTATCATCAACTAAACTTTCGTCGTAAGTCGCAACCGGCTTAAGCAAATCCCATCCCCCATTAATGTAATTCAAATAACGCTTTTCGTTATTGAAATCCGTTACCCAAGAAGGTAAACTTGTGCCATAAAACGTACTCGAAATAAACGCTCCCGTTTTACTGTACCAATACGCCCCATTGGCAAAATGCCCGGCTGGTAAAATCGCTCCACGGTCTTTAATACTCATCCCAATGACTTTCCCTTTAAAGTTGGTTGCCATACGCAATTCATCAGTGATCGTAGTACTTAATAAATTTTTAGGAGACATAGCTCCTTCTTTATCTGTTCCGTCTCCGATTGTTTTTACACTGGCATCATCAGTGCAATACATTTCTTTTCCAGTGGAACGATTGAACCATTCGTTTCCAACAATTCCGTGTGTTGCAGGAGTTGTTCCAGTGTAAATAGAAGCATGTCCTGGTGCAGTATAGGTTGGGACATAATTGTAATGCATATTATGAAAAGTATAGCCTCCGTTCATAATACGTTTAAAACCATTAGCAGAAAAATCATCTGAAAATCGATACAAATATTCCATCTTCATTTGGTCTACCACAATTCCAACTACTAATTTTGGACGCTGCTGTGCTTGAATAGTTAGAATACTAGACAAAGCAAAAAACAATATAATTTTTTTCATTTTATTCTATTTTATACCCATCAAAAATAGGGATTAAATTGGATAATTATTTTCAAAAAGGCGTTTTTGAATACATTTAATTTAAAGATAACATGAAGACCGAATTCTATTTTGGATTTTCTTCAAAATAGCGTTGTTCGATACGTTTGATGTCTTTGATGGAATTTTTGGCCCAAGCCAATCGTTTTACTAGAATTTCGTCTTCAGATAATTGCCAATTAATATCTGAATTGCGTAGTCTGTTGGTCAAATTCTGAATAATAATGGCTGCCGATACTGATATATTTAGACTTTCTGTAAATCCAACCATGGGAATCTTTAAGAAGCCATCAGCCTCTTTCATGATTTCTTTGGACAAACCGTCGATTTCGGTTCCGAAAAACAAGGCGCTAGGTTTTGAAATATCAAAATTTTCTAACAAACAATCATTTTCATGTGGTGTAGTCGCAATGATTTGATAGCCTTTGTTTCTAAGGGTTTGAACACAGGCCGAAGGGGAGTCAAATGTATTGATATCGACCCATTTTTGAGCACCCATCGCAATTTGTTTGTCAATGCTTTTTCCGTATCGCTGTTCAATTACGTTTAATTCTTGGATACCAAAAACCTCACAACTGCGCATTACGGCACTGGTATTGTGCATTTGGAAAACATCTTCCACTGCGATTGTAAAATGATTGGTTCTGTTTTTCAAAACATTCAAAAAGCGCTCTTTCCGATTGTCGGTCAAAATATTTTCAAGAAAATTAAGGTAATCAATATCAATCATTGTCTCTTTTTTTGGAGGCAAAAATACTAAAAAGGTTTATATTTGCACTTTCGAAAAAACAACACCAAATGACTACTCTTAACGAATTGAATGCCATCTCTCCTATTGATGGAAGATACAGAAATAAAACAGTTTCTTTAGCTCCTTTTTTCTCGGAAGAAGCCTTAATCAAATACCGCGTTTTAATTGAAATTGAATACTTCATCGCTTTGTGCGAAGTACCTTTACCTCAACTAAAAAACGTCGATCCAAATGTTATTGAAAGTTTACGTAATATTTACAAAAACTTTTCTACTGAAGATGCGCTTTGGATCAAAGAGACAGAGAAAGTGACGAATCACGATGTAAAAGCCGTGGAATATTTCATCAAAGATGCTTTTGAAAAATTAGGTTTATCAGCATACAAAGAGTTCATTCATTTTGGATTGACTTCTCAAGATATTAATAATACGGCGATTCCGCTTTCGACCAAAGAAGCCTTTGAAAAAGTATATATGCCTTCTTTAATTGGTGTGATTTCTAAATTAAAAGAACTAAGCACAGAGTGGAAAGACATTCCATTGTTAGCTCGTACTCATGGACAACCCGCTTCTCCAACTCGTTTAGGAAAAGAAATTGGTGTTTTTGTTGAACGTTTAGAAGAGCAAATGCGTTTGTTATTCAATATTCCGTTTGCCGCTAAATTTGGTGGAGCAACTGGAAATTACAACGCCCACCATGTGGCCTACCCAAAAATTGATTGGAAACAATTCGGAACTACTTTTGTGGAAACCAATTTAGGTTTACACCATTCTTTTCCAACAACTCAAATTGAGCATTACGATCACTTCGCTGCCTTTTTTGATGCCTTGAAGAGAATCAATACCATTATCATTGACTTGGATCGCGATATTTGGACGTATGTTTCCATGGAATATTTCAAACAAAAAATCAAAGCAGGAGAAATTGGTTCTTCGGCTATGCCACATAAAGTAAACCCGATTGATTTTGAAAATTCAGAAGGTAATTTAGGAATTGCCAATGCTATTTTCGAACATTTATCCGCTAAGTTACCTATTTCAAGATTACAACGTGATTTAACAGATAGTACAGTTTTGAGAAATATTGGTGTACCAATGGGACACACTATTATTGCTTTTGAAGCTACTTTAAAAGGATTGAATAAATTATTGTTGAACGAACCTAAATTCCACGAAGATTTGGAGAAAAACTGGGCGGTCGTTGCCGAAGCGATTCAAACAATTCTTCGTCGTGAAGCTTATCCAAATCCGTATGAGGCATTGAAAGGTTTGACTAGAACTAATGAAGCGATTACCAAAGAATCGATTCATAGTTTTATCACTACTTTGGATGTGAGTGACGCTATCAAAACTGAATTATTACAAATTACTCCAAGTAACTTTGTAGGGATTTAAATTCTAAAATAAACAACACAAAAAAAGGCTTAAGAAATATCTTAAGCCTTTTTTTTTATTTGAATATGTACTCTAATTATCTAGAATAATTCGGAGCTTCTTTAGTAATCGTAACATTATGCGGATGACTTTCTGTAATGCCGCTTGAAGTAATACGAACGAAACGTCCATTTTCTTGTAAAGTTGGAATGTCTTTAGCGCCACAGTAACCCATTCCGGCACGAAGACCTCCAATGAATTGCAGCATACTCTCATTCAATTCTCCTTTATAAGGCACACGACCTACGATTCCTTCTGGAACTAATTTCTTTACATCGTCTTCTACATCTTGGAAATAACGGTCTTTGGAACCACCTTGCATGGCTTCAACAGAACCCATTCCGCGGTAGGACTTGAATTTTCTTCCTTCAAAAATAATCGTTTCTCCTGGAGATTCTTTGGTACCTGCTAAAAGCGAACCTAACATTACACAGTCAGCTCCAGCAGCGATAGCTTTAGGAATATCTCCTGTATAACGAATTCCACCATCTGCAATTACGGGAACACCAGTTCCTTTTATAGCCGCAGCTACTTCTAAAACCGCAGAGAATTGAGGAAAACCAACACCTGCTACGATACGTGTTGTACAAATAGATCCTGGTCCAATTCCTACTTTCACACCATCAGCGCCGTTTTCAACTAAATATTTAGCCGCTTCTGGTGTAGCAATGTTTCCAACAATCACATCAATTTTAGGAAATTTAGCTTTTACTTCTTTCAACACATTTACCACACCTTGCGTGTGTCCATGAGCCGTATCAATAATAATAGCATCAACTCCCGCTTTCACCAAAGCTTCTGCTCTTTGAACTGCATCTCCAGTAACTCCAATGGCAGCAGCAACACGTAAACGTCCGTAAACGTCTTTGTTAGCTATAGGCTTCTGTGTTAATTTAGTTATATCTCTAAACGTGATTAAACCTACTAATTCATTTTTAGCATTAATCACCGGTAATTTTTCGATTTTGTTTCCTTGTAAAACTACTTCTGCTTGCTCTAACGAAGTTCCTTCAGCAACAGTAATTAAGTTTTGAGAAGTCATCACCTCAACAATCGGACGTGCGCCATTTTTTTCAAAACGCAAATCACGATTGGTAACAATTCCTTTTAAGATTTTATGTTCGTCTACAATTGGGATTCCACCAATTCCGAATTCTTTCATCGCATTTTTAGCATCAGCAACAGTAGAAGTCAACGGTAAAGTAACTGGATCAATGATCATTCCTGACTCTGCACGTTTTACTTTACGCACTTTTGCCGCTTGTTGTTCAATTGTCATATTCTTATGAAGCACTCCAATTCCGCCTTCTTGCGCCATAGCAATAGCCATAGAACTTTCAGTTACCGTATCCATAGCAGCTGCTACAATAGGAACGTTTAATGTAATGTTTCTTGAAAATTTTGATTGAATACTTACTTCGCGTGGAAGCACATTAGAATAGTTAGGAACTAATAGAACGTCATCGTAAGTTAATCCTTCGCCGATAATCTTAGAATTGTGTGCGATCATTGCAATTTGTTGTAGATGTTAAATTGCATGCAAATATAGGTAAAATTTATCAATAATATACAACCGAAATCAGTAGTATTTATTCTTTAGAAATATTAATGAAATGAACTAAAGACTTTCGACGCTTCATTATAGGCACTTTCAAAACTCATCGGACTTAAATTAGTATTGGCTTTTTGAGTTGTAAAATAGGAGAGTAATTTTTCTGTTGGCATATTTCCAGTCAAATGATTGGTGGCCATTGGGCATCCGCCAAATCCTTGAATTGCACCATCATATCGGCGACAACCCGCTTTATAAGCAGCGTCAATTTTCTCAAACCAAGAATCTGGAGTTGTGTGTAAATGTGCACCAAACTCAATTGCTGGATAAGCTGGAATTAAATTAGAAAACAAATACGAAATCACCTCTGGAGTAGAACTTCCAATGGTGTCTGAAAGTGATACAATTTTGACTCCCATTGTCGCTAATTTTTCGGTCCACTCCCCCACAATTTCGGTATTCCAAGGATCTCCGTATGGATTTCCAAAACCCATAGAAAGATACGCCACAACTCGTTTGTTTTTGGCATCAGCCAAATTTAAAATTTCTTGTAAACTGACCAAGGATTGAGAAATGGTCTTGTGTGTATTTCGCATTTGAAAATTCTCCGAAATAGAAAATGGAAAACCTAAATATTGAATTTCAGGAAAAGCACAAGCTGCTGCAGCTCCCTGCGTATTTGCAATAATAGCTAGTAGTTTACTTCGAGTTTGAGACAAATCCAATTGAGCTAAAACTTCTGCAGTATCCTGCATTTGGGGAATCGCTTTTGAAGAAACAAAACTTCCAAAATCTATGGTATCAAAACCTACACGTAACAACGACTGAATATACGTCACTTTTTTTGCAGTAGGAATAAAAGTCTTTATTCCTTGCATAGCATCACGTGGACATTCAATGATTTTTACTGTTTCCATAGCGAATCAAAGGTAGTAAAAATCAAGAGTTAGAAAGCAAAGAAAAAACTATTTATTTCTCAAAATAGCTTTGTTAATTGCTTTAACTAAGGCTGGTCCCTCATAGATAAAACCGGTGTACAATTGCACCAAACTGGCTCCCGCTGCTAGCTTTTCGAGAGCGTCTTCGGCAGAATGAATACCTCCTACTCCAATAATTGGGAAGGATTTATTACTTTTTTCAGCTAAAAATCGGATGACTTCTGTGGATCGTTTTTCTAAAGGTTTTCCAGACAATCCACCCATTTCGATTTTGTTTTCAGATTGTAAACCTTCACGTGACAAGGTAGTATTAGTGGCAATCACTCCTGCAATTTTGGTTTCATTTACAATATCAATGATATCCAATAATTGTTCGTCTGTCAAATCAGGTGCGATTTTTAATAAAATGGGTTTTTGTTTTGGGTTAGCCAAATTTTTATTTTGCAAGGTTTGCAACAATTCGGTTAGCGGTTCCTTATCTTGTAAAGCGCGTAAATTAGGTGTGTTTGGCGAACTTACATTGACCACAAAATAATCCACATAATCAAATAATGCTTCAAAACAAATTTCATAATCCGAAGTCGCTTCTTCGTTGGGAGTTACTTTATTTTTTCCAATATTTCCACCAATTAAGACGCCGTTATTTTTTTTCAATTGCAACACTGCTTCTTCCACTCCGCCGTTATTAAAACCCATTCTGTTAATAATCGCGCTATCTTCTTTTAAACGGAACAAGCGCTTTTTTGGATTTCCATCTTGTGCTTTTGGCGTAAGCGTTCCAATTTCTATAAAGCCAAAGCCGAAGTTGGACAACTCTTTGTACAAAACCGCATTCTTATCAAAACCAGCTGCTAAACCTACTGGGTTTTTAAATTTCAATCCGAAAACTTCCGTTTCTAAACGACTATCATTCACTTCATACAAGGCACGAAAAAGCCAAGTAAAACCAGGTATTTTAGAAATGATTCGAATCAAAGAAAAAGTGAAATAATGTACTTTTTCAGGGTCAAAACAAAAAAGTAACGGACGAATTAGTAACTTGTACATAGTTGTGATTTTGTGTGTTGCAAAAGTAAAGAATAGTTTTTAGTAACGAAACTTCTAAAGCCAATTTTAAAACAAGTTCCAATTTTGAAAATTATTTGCTAAAATCAGCTAAAAACAGCGCACAAACCTTGCTTATATTTTGTGTGTGTTTTTTCAATACCCTATATTTGCAATCCTAAAAATAGTTTACAATGATTAAGATTACTTTACCCGATGGGTCTGTGAAAGAATTTGCAGCTGGGATT
>ERZ650308.573-NODE-573-length-19905-cov-6.322872_pt1 | contig 19905 bp, 40 predicted proteins | sample MGYA00376244_ERZ650308 | MGnify/ENA primary metagenome ERZ650308 (study PRJEB26733, sample SAMN07839295) | wastewater metagenome | biome: small river; feature: stream; material: water | place: USA: North Carolina | collected 2016-04-26 ... | reverse complement strand
CAGGGCATCCAAGATGGCGACAGTATCGATCGCGCTAACAAGCCGCGCCTTCCGCGCAGCCTCAGCGATACCCTGCTCAACGTTGGCGATGCGGCTCATGCTGCCCGGACCCTGCGCTTGATCAGCTCATCCAGAGCGTCCCGCGCTTCCTCCAGCTGCTTGAGATTATCGCGCACCTCGCCGGGGCTGACCTCGCCATCATCTTGCAGCGCAACGGACAGTGCCAGAGCTGCCTCCAGCACCTTTGACTGACGCACCCGATCGCAATGCTTGTTGGGGCGGCTGTCATGGCACAGCGCGGCAAGGCCACCGGCAAAACGGCCATTCCATTCGCGCCAAGCACGGGCGAACGTCACAACGTCCATTGCCGCGCTGCCTTCGCAATATTTCGCGGCTTGATCTTCCGACTTGCCCAGCACCGCGCCAAGGTCGGCATAGGTGAGGCAGTCCTGCGATTTGATCAGGGACAGGTCGCGACCGATTACATCCAAAACGGATGAAGCGGAAAATACGGGCCGTTCCCGCTCGCACTGTTTGTTGCACTGCGGCATATCAGACTCCATGAACACGATCATCAAAAGTCACGGGCGCACTGGCCATCGACGCGAGGATGGCGCGGCCTATGAGTTCGGGGATTTGGGGGACTACGGCGTTTCCGAGGGCGGCGAGCTGATCTCTAGCCAGCCTGACGGGAACCCCATCATGCCTTCCACACACGAAGGGCACGGCGTCCCTTTGAACCGATGCGACAAGTGCGTCTGCTTCCCCAAACGAAAGCGGCGTTGGATGCACGGCGAGGTCAAGTCCCCGCGGTCCCGGTTGTCCGATGCCATTGGGGTAGGCAACAAGCCATATCCGGTCGCGTCGGTGAGGGGCACCAACGGCGAACGCTGGAATGCAATCCCATTCCGCATCGTACCCGATCGAGGCCAGCGCTCCGAGAATGAGGCCAAGCCATCCATCCAGCAACTCTGGGCTGTTTTCCAAAGCGACATATTCTGGTCGAAGCTCGCGAATGATGCGGAAGAATTCCCACCACAATCCGCTTCGCTCTCCGGCAAGTCCAAGCCCGCTTCCGCTCGCCGAAATGTCCTGACAGGGAAACCCGCCGCAGATGACATCGACGGCAAGCCGGTCTGCGGTGAGTTCGCGAACGTCATGGTAGCAAGGCACCTTTGGCCAGTGTTTCGCCAGAACGCGGCGGGGAAATTCCTCGATCTCGCAGAACGCGACGGTCTCGAAACCGCCAGTGCGTTCCAACCCAAGCGAGAAGCCGCCGATACCGCTGAAAAGATCGAGGACGCGAAGGGCCATCACTCACCCCTCCCAACAAGCGCGCAGCCACAAGCCGACGATCACGCCGACAGGGATGCTGAGGAGGGTCCAGAGGGTGAGGAGGGTCATACCAGCACCATCGCAGCAGCCGGGCGCGTGATCAGCGGGGCAGGGCTATGACGCAGGCAATTACGAACGCCACACCTTGGGCAGCTATGATTGAACACCCGCACCGGTTCAGGCTCAGGTTCGCGGGCGACATAGGACGACACTTCCTTGCCAAGGTAGCGCGGCAAAGTGCTGCCGACGCCCGTGACCATGATGACGCGGCTATTCCCGTTGCCGGTGCATGTGATCGCACCTTCGCGCGACAGCATCCTGAACGCGTGATCGATCTGCGCGGTCGTGCATCCCATATCGACCGCGATCAGGCGGGAGACGGGCAGTATCTTGCCGACATGCGCGGTGATGTAGGCCAGCACGGCTTCACGGCGCGCGATGATCTCTTGCGGGGTGGAGGGGAGGGATTTCATGCCGCCTCCCCTTTCGCCTGCCTAGCTGATTGCCCAGGCCGATAAGTCGCCATTTCCCGCCTGACGCGCGCCTCTGTCTCTGGCCACAGACGCCGGGGCCTCTTGCCACCGTCACCGCGAATCTGCGGAACAAGGTTTTTATCGTTCAATGTCATCACGCCGAACTGGCTTTCGCTCATTTCGTGCGTGGCGCAGAACGCTTCGATGTCTTTGATCAGGTTCGTCATGGCCACCTTGTCGGGGATATATCCCCCCTAGTCAAGATGGTTTGTGAGATATATCGGCTTTACGGCGCCGACTTTGGCCGCGTTGTAGTTTTTATCAGCGTAAATCAACGGCTTTCCTAAAAACGATCTGCACCCATCATTATCCGTTGACACGAGGGGAAATGTCCCCCATACCACTCCCCATCAGCAGCCCACCCGCTGCTTGGGAGATTGGACGATGGCATACGGCTTCCACACCACGAAAACCGAAAGCGGCTTTGCTTGGGCAATTGTTCGCACCGAATGGTCGGACGCCCTTGGCCATTCCGTCACCACCACGGTCAAGAATGGCGTCCGTGCCACTCGCGCGCAGGCTCTTGGGTCGGCAAAGCGCTGGGTTCTATTCTTCCGCAAGGGAGGCGTGGCGGCATGAACGCATTTCGCTGCACGCCAGACCGTAGCCTTGACCGGGAATATCTGCGCGTTTGCGCGGTTTACCGGCTCCTCAAATCTGGCCGGATAAGCAAATCCCAAGCGATTGAGATTTCTCAGCGCAGGATACGCGGATGCCACCGGAAGCAAGATGGGTGGCTCAAGGCGACGATCGAACTGTGGCTGAACGGTCCGTTACGTCACGCCCGCACCACCGCCTAACCCCACCCGCAGATGGAGGATGAGAACATGAAAGCCGATAGCGACGCCTATGTCATTGAGCAGGGCGTCCCGATGCCTTCAAAGATGGCTGGCAGAGGTCATAAATACCCGTTCCAGCAGATGGAAGTCGGGGACAGCTTTCTTGCCCCGCTGGCCGACCGTTCACGGATCAGTTCAAGGGCGACCATCACCGGCAAGCGGAATGGGTTAGCCTTTTCAGTCCGCAAGGTTGGCAGCGAACAAATCCGCATCTGGCGCACCGCCTAACCCCACCCGCAGATGGAGACCCCGGCAATGCCGAACCTCAAATATGAATTGCTGGCCGACGACACGGTAAAATCGTGGGATGGCCGCACACTGTTTCGCATCAAGGCGCTGGTCGCGATTGCCGCTTTCGGCGTGTCCGCTGGCGACCTTGGTGGCTATATCGAGGCCGAGAAGAACTTGCAGGTCTCCGGCGATGCGCGGGTCTACGACAATGCGCAGGTCTACGACAATGCGTGGGTCTCCGGCAATGCGCGGGTCTCCGGCAATGCGCGGGTCTCCGGCGATGCGCAGGTCTACGGCAATGCGTGGGTCTCCGGCGATGCGCAGGTCTACGGCAATGCGCAGGTCTCCGGCGATGCGCTGGTCTACGGCAATGCGCAGGTCTCCGGCGATGCGCTGGTCTACGGCGATGCGCGGGTCTACGGCAATGCGCAGGTCTCCGGCAATGCGTGGGTCTCCGGCAATGCGCAGGTCTCCGGCGATGCGCAGGTCTCCGGCGATGCGCAGGTCTCCGGCGATGCGCTGGTCTCCCCTGTCACCATTACCGGCCTGACCTGGACCGTTACCATCGCGGATCAGGAAATGGTCATTGGCTGCCAGCACCATGAAATTTCCGCTTGGCTGGCATTTTCTGACCGCGAGATTATCGCAATGGATCGGCAGGCTTTGAAGTTCTGGCGGGCCTACAAGCCGGTTATCGAGGCCATTTGCGCTGATACCGGGCGTCCGTTCGCGAAGGTCGATGCTCCTGCTGAATGTGCAGCGGCATGACCGCCCGTGGATCATTCACCACCAGCATCACGATCGAGGACGATTTGGATGGCGAAGCGGACTACGATGTCCGCGTCACATACTCGCGCTATGAAGGATACAAGGGCGACTATTATCAGCCGCCGGAAGATCCGAGCGTCGAGATACTGGAGATCATTCCAGCCGACAAATCCATCATCGTGCCAAGCTACTTCTATGAAGATGACGGCCTGATCGCCGAGTGCATGGAAGATTGGCAGGACGATTGCGAACGCGCTGCGGAATACAAGGCTGAGGCCCGCGCTGAAATGCTGCGGGAGGATCGTCAATGACCGCCGCGCACCACAATTTCGCCAGCGCAGACACGGCACCATGGCACGAACGCACTCAGGCCCGAATGATCTTCGCAAGCTGCATCGCCAGCCCGCCGCTGCGTAAGCGCATCAGCAATGTCTATGCGATGACGACCGACGAATACACCGCGTTCGACCGCGACGACAAGCGGGTCGAGGCGCTGGATATCCTGCACAATCAGGCGTTTCTCGAAGCCGAAGCGCTGGGCGGTCCACATGCCAAGGCTGCGGCTCTGTGCATCACTGTGGACCAGATGCTGGACGCGCTGGTCGATGCAAGCCGGATTGCGGCCAAGCTGGGGTGGGTGGCGTGAGTGATATGATCGACGCCTTCCGCGACCTGAAAGTCATGCGCGCCCGCGAACGCCAAGTGTTCGGAGTGCCATGTCCAGTTTGTCGCGAGAAGCTGCCCAAAGCGCATCCCAAGATTTTGAAGCCGGGCCAGCTTTGCCGCGCACACAAGCCATATTTCCGCGATCCACGGTCGGAACCCACCGGCGCTGAATGGACCGCTGCCATGAATGGTGAGCAGCTATGACCCGCATCACCCTCCCACCCCGCGCCCGCGAAGAACCGGGCATCTGCATCCCCGACACGCCGTTTCAGAAGGCCGTGATCTTCGTTGGGTGCATCGTCCTTTTCTTCGGCTGGATGCTGGCCGTTCCTAATGTTTGAAGGAGTTTTGACGATGGCAAGTGTTGCAATAATCGACCAGCCCGCGACGGATATTGTCCCCGTCGCCAATGCCGCCGCAGCCGTTGTGCTGTTCGATCAGGCGAAGTTTGACGCCTTCTACGCCAAGCTGAAAGCAGATGTTGACGCGGTGCCGGTGGATCTAACCACCAAGAAGGGCCGCGATGCCATTGCGTCGGTCGCCGCCAAGGTGCGCAGCGAGAAAGCCTCGATCGACAAGGACCGTCTGCGCCTGACCGCTGAATGGCGCAACATGACGGCGCAGGTCAACGGCGCGTGGAACGGCATCAAGGAGCAGCTTGACGCGCTGGCCGTGGAAGCCCGCAAGCCGCTGACTGAATGGGAGCAGGCAGAGAAGGACCGCAACGAGCGCGCCGATGCGATTATCAATCAGTTGGCGCGCGATGCGATGGTCAGCCTTGACGATAGCGCCGCCGATGTGCGGACGCGCGGCATGTCCGTCTATGAAACCGTGCTGGACCCGACGCTGTTTGGCGACAAGCTGGACGCCGCGCAGAAGGCGAAGGATCACGCGGTCAGCCAGCTTAAGGCGGCGCTGGATCGGTTGACGCGAGAGGAGGCCGAGCGCGCGGAACTGGAGAAGTTGCGCCAGGAAGCCGCCGCTCGTGCTGAGGCTGATCGTATCGCGGCAGAGCAGGCAGAGGCGGAGCGCGCAGAAGCGGCGCGGATCGAAGCTGAGCGCATTGCCGCCGAACAGGCCAAGGCGGACGCGGAGAAGCGCCGGATTGAGGCCGAGTTGGCGGAGGCCGCGCGGATTGAGCGCGCGAAGGCTGATGCCGCCGCCGCCGTCCAGCGCGAAGCTGATGAAAAGGCCGCTGAGATTGAGCGCAAGCGGTCCTACGCGCGCCAGATCATCGCACATATTCAGGAAGTCGGCTTGGGGATGATTGGCGGCAAGGCCTATCCCTATGGCATCCTCCTGCGCGAACTGACCGACAAGATCGTCATCAATGATGACCTTGGCGACATGCAGGATGAGGTCCGCGCCATTCGCGACGCCACGCTGGCTAATGTCCAATCTGCCATGGAACGCGCGCAGGAACGCGCCGCCCAACAGGAGCGGGAAGAGCAGGAGCGGATAGCGCTAGAGGAACAAGCCAAGCGCGACGCCAACCAGAAGCACCGCACCGCCGTCATGCGCGCCGCTAAGGAAGCGATCATGACGGCAGGGGTGGATGAGGAAACAGCGAAAAAGATCGTGCTTCTGATCCGCGCTGGCGATGTCCCCCATGTGACGCTGAGGTTCTGAGCCATGACCGACAACCCCTTCGCGCTCGATTACGTCGAGCCAAAGCAGGACGATATTTTCGATGCGTTCGATCGGGAGCGGATCGACGCGCCTAAGCCGGATCATCAACCGGCTAAGGCTGCGGCTCCTAAGAAGGAATATGCTGGCAAGCGCGGCATGGTCATCCACGACCAGTTCGAGCAGGGCAGCGAGGCTTGGTTGCAGGCGCGGTGCGGGCTGCTGACGGCTTCGGAAATGAAATTGATCATCACGCCGACGCTCAAGATAGCGAATAACGATAAGGTGAAAATCCACCTGTACGAACTGCTTGCCCAGCGCGTTACCAACTACGTCGAGCCGCATTTCCAATCGTATGACATGGAGCGCGGCAACTTCGATGAAGAACATGCGCGCGGAAAATATCGCGAGACATACGCGCCGGTCACTGAGTGCGGCTTCATCACTAACGACAAATGGGGCTTCACGATCGGCTATAGCCCCGATGGCTTAGTCGGTGATGACGGGCTGATCGAGTGCAAGAGCCGCGTCCAGAAGTGGCAGATGAAAACGCTGGTCGAGAACGTATCGAAGGGTGAAATCCCTGACGATTACGTGATGCAAATCCAGACGGGCCTGCTCGTTTCGGAGCGCAAGTGGTGCGACTTCATCAGCTACTCAGGCGGGATGGTGATGCCGGTGGTCCGCGTATTCCCGATCCCTGAAATTCAGGACGCGATCCTTGCCGCCGCCGCTGATTTCGAGGCGCGATTGGCCGACGCCCGCGCAGTTTACGACAATCTGATCGCCTCCGACGCGAGGTTGATCCCTACTGAAAGGTTGATGCAACTATGAGCCTGCTAACCGAAGCCCTGGCACCTCGTTCGGACCAGCTTAACGCCGACGACCTGATTGCAGGCCCGCGCGTTATCACCATAACGAGCGTCCGCGCCGTCAAGGATGGCCGCGAAACAAAACTCGTTCTCAATTATGAAGGCGACAACGGAAAGCCATTCAAGCCCTGCAAAACCATGGGCAGGGCGATGGTCTTGGCATGGGCTATCACGCCAGACAACTTTGAACAGGAATTCCCCGGCAAGTCGATCCGCGTGTATCGTGACCCCGAAGTGACGTTCGGCGCGGATGGCAAGGTCGGCGGTATCCGTATCAGCCATATGTCGCATATCGACGGCCCCAAGACGATCAAGCTGACCGTATCGCAGGGCAAGAAAAGGGACTTCACCTTTCACCCGCTGGTCAGGGAAGCGCAACGCAAGCCCGATCCCAACGCCGCCGCCAATTGGGCAAACGAACACATCGCCCGCCTTGGCCAGATCGACACGCCCGAAGCGCTGGCAGCCCATATCGAGGCTGGCGCAAAGTCGGTCGCCAAGCTGGAGGCAACGCGGCCTGACCTGCACGCCAAGGTCATGGAAGCCTACGAAATTCGCCGCGACATGCTGACCCCGTTGGAAGGCAAGCCGGAAAGCGAAACGGACGAGGGGTTTACCGGCGCGGAAGATAGCGAGGGCGGATTCTAATGCACCAGCGACTAGGCCGCCGCCAAAGGGCCATTCTTGCCCGCCTTGATCATGGCGATTGGGTTAACGGACGTGTTCTGGCCGATGATGTCGGCGTGCTGCACGCAATCATGTTCACCTACATCAACCGGCTTCGTGATCGCGGCTTTGAGATCGAAGGGCATCAACAGCGCGGATACCGACTTGCCCGCCGCACAGCAGCATAAGGAGGAATAGCCATGTCGTTTTTAGGACTGATGACGGTGCGGGCGCATGAGGCGGTGGTGAAGCATTGGACCCACATGTTCGATACGCGCGGAAGGGTCATATTGGATCGTGAGGCGACGATCGGGCGATTGCAGCGTGAGAACGCGCGCCTGTTGAGCGCCGCTGCTGATTGCGAGGCGCAAAAGGACGAAGGCGCTACCTACGTTCTGAAATCTCTGGCCGATGTCCTAGGGGTGACTGATTGGTCGATCCAGAACGGCAGCGAGGAATGGGAAGGCGATGTCGATGCGACCATGTACAGCATCCTTGTCGATGCTGGCGTGGTCGATGAAGAAGATAATGCCGTCGCCACCCATGCCAAGATCACTGACCTTGCCGCCGAACTCGCCGCCCTCCGCCCCGACGCCCAAAAGTGGCGCGGCCGCAAGCAGGCCGACCGGGATTATCGGGCGAATAAGCGGAGGGCTGGGTGATGGGCTGCGACATCCATCTCTACATCGAACATGCGCACCCCCAGCCTGACGACAAAAAGCTATATTGGCAAAGTTTAGGCGGGCGCATCAATCCAGGTCGTGACTATGACCTGTTCGCCAAGATTGCAGGCGTGCGGGAATATTCTGACCAGCCAAGCAAATGCTTGATCCCGCCGAAGGGTAGTCCAGTAGATTTAGGCTGGTCAGCAGCCGACGATGACCGGTTTCGCGTCATCCCCGATGGGGAAGAAGAAAGCGGCGAGCGAGAGGTTAATCGCAGCCGAGCGGAAGAGTGGATCAAGTATGGAAGCCACTGGATAGCCCTTGACGAGGGCAGGCCGGAATATTGGGTTTCTGACCCTGATAATCATTCGCACACATGGTTGACGCCGCAGGAATTTCGCGCCGTGTTAGAGGCCCCACGCGATCCGGCATGGGGCATAGACGCTGAGTATTTCGCAGTTTTGGCGGCAGTCGAAGAACTAGTGAGGCACGGAAAGATGGCCCGCCTCGTCATCTGGTTCGACAACTGATCGCCTAACCGCTCCCCGCAAGCAATCCTCCCCGACGCGGGCCGCGACAAGCGGGGAGGCAACATTTTCTCCAAGGGACGGCCTGCCAGTCTAACAAACGGGGCCGGAAATTCAGATGGCCTACCAGCCGGATATCATAATATATCACGATCATTGCGCAGACGGCTTCGGCGCTGCGTGGGCGTGCTGGGTAAAGTGGCGTGACGCGCCGGAATACGCGCCTGCAAACTATGGTCAAAATCCACCAGACGTGACAGGCAAGCACGTCTTGATAGTGGATTTCAGCTACAAGCGTGACGTGTTGGCGGCAATGGCCAAGGATGCCGCTTCTGTTATCGTCTTGGATCATCATAAAACCGCAAAGGCCGATCTTGCCGACTGGTCGATTGATGATGTGGCCGGTGATTTTTGGGCCGACGACGACCCGCTTTCCCATGTCTACCGCAATGATGAATTTATTGGTCAGCCGATTGCTGCACTCTTTGACATGGAAAAATCTGGTGCCGTTCTGGCGTGGGAGTTCTGCCACGAAGAACCTGCCCCGATGTTGCTGCGGCTCATCCAAGATCGCGACCTTTGGCGTTTCACTATGCCCGAAACAAAGCCTTTCGGCCTATGGCTACGATCAGAGCCGTTCAGTTTCGAGCATTTCGATAGCATTAATTATCGGCTTGAAATGGGGAATACAGAAATCATGGCAGAAGCGCGCGCGATGCAGCGGTTCTTTGATGCCAAGGTTGATGAGATAGCGTCGTTCGCAAAGCGCAGAGGACTGGCTGAGCATAGCCCGATCGTGGTCAACTGCCCTCCTATGTTCGCCAGCGAGGTCGGTCACGCGCTTCTGGACAGGCACCCCGACGCGCCTTTCTCCGCTATGTGGTATGAGGCGAATGGTAAGCGCATGTGGAGCCTGCGAAGCTGCGACGAACGCCAGGATGTATCGGAAGTAGCCGCGATCTTTGGGGGCGGCGGACATCGCAATGCAGCGGGTTTCTCTGAAAGTCTGCCATCATGACCCGCGCCCTAGCCTCCCAACGCGATCCAGCCCTTGCGCAAGCGATCCGCGAAAAGACGCTGGCCCTGATGATGAACCCGCCTCAGCCGGTAGCCGAAAAACTGCGCGGGCATCGGTCTTGGTTGGTGCCGTTGGCTGAACGGAGGGCGAGACCATGACCCGCCCAACCCGCACCAACGTCTGCGCCATGTCGGACTGCTGCAAATCGCTGCCAGCCGATCACGGACTTATGTGCGCCTATCACCGCGCGCAGGATGACAGGATCATGGCCATATTCGCGCCATCGCCGACCGTGCAGGCCAGCATGGGGGATGAGTGCGGGTGCACCTCGTGCCGGTCGGATTTGGCTGGGTTGGTGCCGTGTGAGGGGGAGGAAGGCGATCATGACAGCCAAACCAAAATTTGACGGCAGCCAGCTTGGCACGCGGATAAAGCTTCTGCGCGAGCTGCGCGACATGAGCCTGCAAAGCGTCGCGGATGCTGCGGGTCTGACAAAATCCCACGTTTGGGAAATGGAGCAAGGCAAGTCGGTAAACCCGACAGTCAACGCGGTATGGGGCCTGTCTGAGGCCCTCAGTGTCAGCCCCGCGATGCTGCTCGGCCTGGACGACAAGCTGCCCCCGCTGGACCCGTTCGCCATGAAGATCGCTGGCATGGTTAGCCGCGAACTCCGCAAATACGCAGCCGAGAAGAAGGACAACGACCATGAACAAGGGTGATTTGGTGGAGAAGGTCGCGCGCGCGATCTATGATGCAACCAAGTGGAGTGTAATGTCGGGACAGCCAAAGCACTTGGTTTGTCTAACGTCGCGTAATTCGCGACGGAATATGTCAGAAACTTCAGTGTTCGTGGCTAACCACAAAACGGGCCGGAAAGCTGCGTCAACAGCCCCCGGCCCTGCACACGAAGGGATGACTTCGCATGGCTAGCGACCAGATGACATTATCGCTCGATTGGGGCAAGGGTAGGCGTCTCTTGTGGGTCGATGGCGTAAATAGCGCTGTCATGGCGCACATGATCCTAATGGATGATCCAGAAGCCATTCCGGTCCATTGCGACTTAGGCGATAGCGTCCACGAGGATAGCCATCGGTTCATCAATGATCTTGAGCAGTGGTATGGCAAGCCGATTGTCAGGCTCCGCAGCAGCCAATACGCAACGATCGATGATGTCTTTGAGCATCGTAAATATCTGTCTGGCCACCATGGCGCGCCATGCACCAGTGCGATGAAGTTTGCGCCGCGCATGGATTTCCAACTGCCAAGCGATACCCACTTTTGGGGATACGCCGCCGACAAGCTCGACGCCGCCCGCTTTGACCGGATGCTGGAGGATTACCCGTTGTTGAAACAACGCTCCCCGCTGGTCGAGATGGGTATCAAAAAGAAGGATACGCATAGCATCCTAAAGCAGCATGGGATCAGGCGACCATGGGTATATGACATCGGCATGCCGAACGGTAATTGCCTTGGCTGCGTGAAGTCGTCCAGCCCGAACTATTGGGCGCTGATCCGCAAGTATTTCCCTGACGTTTTCGCACGGCGCAATGAGCAGGCTCGTCGTTTTGGCGCAAAGCCGGTCATTATTGGCCGTGAGAAGGTAGATGGTAAGTGGAAGAATATCCGCTGTCACCTCGATGAAATTCCTGCCGATCAGTCAACGAAAGTTCGCGGCGCTGACTTTGGTGGCTGCGGCTTTCACTGCAATTCGGAAAGGATGGCGGCATGAATTTTGCGATCCTAGCCGCCATAAGCTTCGTCCAAGTGTTTGCGTTGGGGTTCCAAAGTCGGAACGTCAACCACGGCAATTATGGCTGGGCTGCGGGGACTTCATTCTTCATCGGCGTGTCTCAGGCCGCTGTTTGGCGAAAGGTTACCGCAGAAGGCGCGGGCCAATGGGAGGCGCTGGTCTACGGCCTGTCTGGCAGCTTTGGGATCGTCGCCAGCATGTATGTCCATAAACGCTTCATTGCCACCCCACGCCCGACAGCCGCGCACGATGAAGGAGGCGTTCGTCATGGGTGAGGATCGCTGCGAGACGTGCCGGTTCATTGGACGGCAGAGCAAGACCAAGCCCATCCTGTTCGCGTGCCGGAGATTTCCGCCAACGGTTCTAATGGTAGTCGAAAACCGAGATTTCCGAAAAGACCACTACAAGGGCATCACTGTCTGGTCAGAAACTACCAGTGATGTGAGCTTATGGCCGATGACCACTCGTGACGACTGGTGCGGCGAACACACCCCCAAAGGACCACTGACATGACCAAAGACACTGAGGCGCTGCGTGAGGCGTTAAAAGACTTGGCGCGAGGCGTGTTCATCGATGCCGCCACCCAGACCCACTATTCATGGGTTGACGGGACGAACGGTCGCGAACCTGATTTCGATGAAGCTGCGGGCGACTATGCGGAAAGCTTTGCCGACGCCTATGTGGACAACATCCTCGCCGCCCTCAAAGGACCAGCCGCATGAGATCCTTCATCTGCGTAGGCCTCGCCATCATCATGTCTTTCGTGCTGATCACCTTGGGGATTGAAACCGGCGTCCTCGATTGCGGTGGCCAGCCTTGTAATGCTCATAGACAGGAACGCACCCCATGACTGACCAACCGACGCAGGATGCTATCGTGACGCAGCGGGCGGACGGAGAGAGTGATGACCGGATGACGGCCACAGCTCGCAAAAACCTTCGCACGTTCGTGTCTAGCGCGACGTTTAAGTGCCGAGCCGATCAGAGCGCCGCGCTGTCTTGCATAGATGTGCTGGAGGAGCGAATTGACGGCCTATACGATCTTATCACGGTCCTTCGCGATGCCATTGGGGCCTTCCCATCTCACGCCGAGATCGAAGCCGCCACGATCGAGCGGTGCGTGAACCACGCTAAATGCGCTTTCGATGACAGGCCGAATAGCCGGTCTGGGCACCATAGCGAAATGGATTGGACGGACGGATATCGCGACGGCACCCGCGCCGCAGAAGCTGCCCTCCGCAACCTGAAAGGCCAAACATCATGAGCGAGATTGAGAGGGTGGCGAAGGCGTTGACGGAGGCGCAGAAACGGGCGGTTTTATGGTTACCCGCCAATGGTGATTGGCGCGAAAGGAGGCACGGGGACATTCCCCAAACGCCCCTTTGGATTCTTCAAAATAAGGTGAACGGCAATCCGAAAAAGTCAGTTTGTATATGCGCGTCCATCACCGAACGCAGGGAAAGCGCAGGTCGAGACAAGGGGGCTATGTGGCCAAACACAGACTGGAGGCTGACACCGATCGGAAGGAAACTCCGCAAGCATTTGGAGTGCAACCCATGACCCTAACCGACAAAATCGCCGCCCTCCTAGCCGCCGATCCTGCCTGCAATGGCCGGGTCACGGGGGATACTGTCAGGGCTATTGCGGGGTTGGTGAGTGAGAGGGATGCTGAAGTCACCCGCCTTCGTAGCGACCTAGATCATTATAGGAAGTTAGCGAGGCGCGGCTACTAAGCGTGGTAACCAAACCAAGCCTACCCATTAACCTCAACAACCGGAGCCATCTGCCCCCGCGCCCGCTTGGTCGTGGTCAGCCGGTTCGCCCCTGCCACCGCCAGCGCGTTGATCCCAAGCGCCTGAGACGCCACGACAGGGTTGCCGGTGACCGATATGTCATTGCCCCGCACGTCCACATTCTCAGCGCTGTAGCTGGTCCATGGCGCCAGCCATTGCGGGGACGTGCGTTCGCCTATGTGCAGGCCGTCCTTGCAGCCGCGGATCGTGTTGCGCAGGATGGCGATGCGACGGCACCCGCCTTTCGTGACGATGCCGGTAGGTGCGCCAGATACGTCGCAGAGCCGGATGCTACCTCCGTCTATGCCGAGATAGTCTATGCCCTGATCATGCCCGCCTACCACGGTGCAGCTATGGACATGCACCTCCGTCCCGCCATTGACCTTGATGCCGTCATCCACCGGATCTACCGCCGTCACGCGCGCGATATAGACATGGGCGATCATCTTTGCCGGGTCGTACTCGTTGCCGTTCTGGCTGGCTTGGGTGCCGTTCAATCCGCCGACCGTCACATAGTCCGTCAAACGGAGCCATTTTACGCCACCGCCGCCGATCGCCGCCTTGCTCTTGTCCGTCGCGATGATGCGGGTATTTCCGGCGCCGCGTATCGTGATGAACTTGCCCTTGGAGCCGGATAGCCCGCGCGGCAGGACGATGTTGCCAAGTATGTCGCCATCGGGGAGCGTGTAGGTATCGCCGGGTTTTAGCGATGCTATGGCTCGGTTGATGGCGGATGCGGGGGTCATAGGAATTCGCGCCAGGGGGAGCTATCGAGTGCCATGTAGGGGGCGACTTCATCGGCTATTTTGTTGTAGCCTGTTGGTGATGGATGCAGACCATCCGCCTCATCCGCGCTGTCCAGCCACAGCGTTTCGTCGGCCACCGAGCGGACGGCTAGATTTGGATCCCAATAGCCATCGCTGCCAACGATGTCGCCGTTGCGCACATAGGCATTGTAAGCCTCGATCTCTCCGGCATACCCAAGCCGCGTCGTGCTGGCGTGGCTGGCCACGCGAGGCAGGATGGTGCAGACAACGACATAGCAGGGCAGCAAGGGGTTGGCAGCGGTCCAAGCGGCGCGATAGGCCACAATCTCAGCCTCGACATCCGCCTTGAGTTGTGCGGCAGTGCGACTGCTGCCTAGATCGTTGGTGCCAAGCTGAATAACAAGATGATTGAAATAGGGGTAGCTGGCGCGGCGCTTGGCACCACCGGCACCGGACGACGAGCGCATCCCGGCCATTTGAGCGGAAGGGCGAGCAAGGAGGCGCAACGGGACAGTGCGGCCAGCGGACACTTGCGCCTTGTATTGCGCCCGCCGCATCCAGGCACCACCCTGCTTATCGCGCCCCTCTACGCCAACAGGTCCACCATCGCCGTCATAGGTTTCGCCGTTTGACGATATGATGCTGTCACCGATGGCCCCAAATGTCGGATACAGGTGGACGCCATAGCCAATCGTGATCGGGCAGAGCAATGATCCGGTGCCGGTTGACAGGCCCGTTGTATCGAACGTTACCGTCGAGCCAGCCTTGCGCCCCACTGCCGACGCCGCGCCCTGCGACGAATAGATGAGCGTCTGCGGCCCGGTGTTCTGGCCAGACGTGGGGACGGTCGCCTTCTTGTCGAGATAGAGCGTCGTGCCTGCCGGGATAGCGCCGGTATATTCAAGTATCTGGTAAGCACCCTCGAAGGCAGGGACCGCGACCGGCGACGGGGAAATGGCAAGCTGCGTCGAGGCGTTGGACAGCTTATGCTCGATGTTGACCACGTTCGTGATGGTCGTATCAACGCCGCCACTGGCTGCGCCGACATAGAAGGTTTGCTCGAACGACCGGACCGCTTCCAAGTCGATATTCGGCACGTCGCGCTTACGAGTGACTACCTGAACGCTGCTGGCGTTCGAACCCTGCGCTGCAAAGCCCGTGTCGTTGTACTGGCCAATGATCTGCCACGACTTGACCGGCGCAGGCGCGCCACCACCACCACCCCGCGCGCCAAGGCTAAGGCTCAATCCAAGGCCGATCATTGCGCGGTCTCCAGCTTGGCCGACCAGTCACGGACGGCGCGGACCTTCGACCGGCAGTCTGCACCGGCTTCCACAAGGTCGATGATGAAATTCGCCACGCTCTTGTCGGTCGTCTCCGCTGGCGTCGCAGGCTCAGCCTTGCAGGACAGGAATTGCGGCGGGACCGGCACCGGCTTAACGGCCACGTCTTTGCCGCATCCGGGCAAGCAAATCGCTAGTAGCGGGGCCGACAGTGCCATCATCTTTCGCATCGTCCACAACCTTTCGCAGTTCCGTCATGTCTTTTTCGGTGCTGGCCGTCCGCGCCATTTCGGCCAGCGTGGCGGCAAGTTCTGCCTGACCGGCAGCGCGCTCGACCTTGGCCGATGCCGCTTCGATCTTTGCCGCGATCGTCGCCTTTGCCTGGCGCTTTCCATTGCAGGACGCGACCGGGTAGCAGAGGAGCGCGCCAAGGATTATCCACAGGGCCGCGCGGTAGTTGTGCCGGATGAAGGACAGGGCGAAGGGGAGGAAGTTCATAGCGGCGCACTCCCAAATTCGCGGAGATCGACCGCCCACCATCTGCCCTCTGTTCCAGCAACCGCAGCGACTGCATCGGCGGGGTCGCAGTCGTCGCCATCAACATCGAACCATGAGACGATGGGGTAAATCTCCCCATCGTCCGCAAGATACTGGCATCTGCCGATGTTGATGGCGACGATCATGCTGCCAACTTCTCACGCAGGAGGTAGCCCTCCAGCGCCCAAATCTTGTTGCGGGCATTGTCCCGCGCAATCTTGCGCCCGATTTCCTTGTCGAAATTTTCAGGGCTGGCCGCTGCGCTCTCTCCGGTCACGATATAGCCGTTGCGCAACGTAAGGGCGCATATGGTCATCGTCGTGCCGGGGAAAACATGATATTGCTCAGACGCAATGGCTGCATCGATCATATCCGGGTTTAGCCGAGGCGCGTTCAATCCTTTGCGCTGAATTTCAGCTTCGATCTGTGTTTCATCCTTACTCATCATTCTACCTTTCAATCATGCCACTGAACCCCGTGGCCGGGATGCCTTAAAGCCCCTCCGCCTTGGCCCGCGCGACTTGGCGATCCTTGAGTGCAATTGCCCCAGCCGTCGCGCCGACGCAGGCAGCAAGGCCCGCAGGAAAGGCGAGACAGAAGCCCTCGAACGATACCGCGACAATCCGCGCCCATACCAGCGCCGGGGCGGTGACGATGTAGACGAGCGTGCCGGTTGCGCCGAGAACCCTTTGGATCTCGAACTCGCCGGTCACGCCTTTGAGGGCGTTTAGAATGGTCATGCCCTGCCCCCCGCGATCAAAGCGTCCTGAAACTTGACCGCATACCCCGCGATCAACGCCGCCTTGTCGGTCCCGTTGATGACGCGCCGGGCGTTCACGAACTCAGGCTCAGTGCCAAGGCCAGCGCCGATGTAGGAAGCAAGCGATTTGCCAGTGAACCAGCCTTCTTCCATCCCGCGCACCATGATTTGCACGGCGATGTCAGGACGCAGCGCAAGGTTGTAATCTTTCGCCAGCGCGCCACCCAGGTTCAATTCCTTGTCGGCGCGCACATAGTTGTCATGCCACGTCAATTGGACAAGCCCGCGTCCATAGGGAGCCTTGCCGGTCGAATTGACTGCGCCGTATTTCTTGCCCTTGCCTTTGCCCCATTCCTCGATCGGCTTCAGGCGCGATTCGTGCCACGCCGTCGCCAGCGCATAGGCTAACCAGCCGTTGCCCCATTCACCGGCTTCCTTGAGCAGGCGCGTCACGATGTCCGATTGCACGCTGTCCAGTGGGCCGGTCACCTTGCGCACGCCGGACCAAAAGGCCTCCATATTTGCAAAGCCCTTGCCCGATGCGCCGGGCACTCCCAGCGCCGTCAAAAGCGCGTCGATCTTGTCAACCTCCGGCTGGGTGAACCCCTTGCCGCGCGCTGCCTTGATCGCTTCGAATATCGGTTCACGCATCTCATTCCCCTCCCATCGGACGCTTGCCGGACGCGATGTCCTGCACGAAGCGTTCCGCGCTCAACTCGGTCTGCATTTCCTCGCGGATGATCTCTTTCCGCCGCGCTGCCTCATCGGCAATCAGGGCGTCCACCTGACGCATGAACCGCTCGGTGTAGAGCTTGACGATACGGTCTGCGCAGACGGTCGCCGCAGCGGTCAGCAGCGCCGAACCTTCGCCTTTGACGCCAACCTGCGTGATCACCCAATAGGCAATCAGGGCGACCATAGGCAGGATCAGCAGATCCGCGAAAACCAGCACCGGCCTGATCCGAACGCCCTGTTTCAGCAGCAGCGCATATTTCGCGGCGAATCCGAAGGTGAGGCCAATCCATATCCCCCCGTAGCGGTCGATTGCCGCCTCGAACCATGACGACATTCCAGCGCCTCCCTGTTGTGATGCCATGCTGGCGCTGATCGTCAGGCATCGCCACCTCCCGGCCATTGCGCGGTGGTTGGTTCGTCGGTCATGCGACCCGCACCGCATCGCTACGGATCGCCCCGTTCATCGCACCGCCATCCCCGCCTGATACGCAGGCACAGAGACGGCGGCCCATCTCACGAAGGACTGCTTGGGTTGTCGTCTCAACCCGCATCAGCAGATCATCGAGGGTCATGGGTGGACGACATCGGGGGCGATCTGGAAACTTTCGCTTAGCCATTCAGGCCGTTCGGGCCATTGGACGCTCTCGAATGGAGCGTAAGGATCGACAGCCTCCGGCATGTCGCGAAGCGCCGCACGCCAAGCGACAAGCTCCGCGCGCCGTTGGTCGGATATCGCGAAGTCAGGCACGGACACGATATGGTCTGTGCCTTTCAACAGGCGATTGCGTTGCGACCGAATGATCCGCAGTTGCTCGTCGGGACGTGGGCCGTCCGGCGCGATCGCCACAACTTGGCCGTCCACGACGCGGATGATCTTGTCCCGCCCTTGCTCGAACAGCAGCGCGTCGCGCTGCTCCGGCGTGACCGGGATGGCGTCGTCAGGGATGCGGCATAGAGGATTATCGATCAACTCCGCCAATTCACCAGCTTCGATCTGGTCCGGGGTTTGAAAGCGATCGATCTTTCGAGCGCCGTGCGTAACCTCATCACCGAATGCGGCCAGCGACGGACTAAAAAAGGTGAACATGATGGGTCAGTCTCCTTTTGGCTTAGCGAGAATAAAGGCCACTGATCTGGATCACGTCGCCGGAAGCCAGCGCGCCAGGTACCGTGCTAGTGATAGGACCTGAGGTATCGCGCTCGAGACGCGCTACAAGCTCGCCGGAGACGATCCGCCCCGAGAACTTGTACATCGTGCTGCCCCGCTGCATGTGCCCGCTCACCATGCATTGTGCCGAGATCCCGGAGTTGCATTTTGAAGGGAGGCTTACGGTAATGTTGCCGGCCGGCAGCACTGTGTCCGCTCCGATGACAAGCCGAGCGTTGAAGGTGATTATCGTGCCATGGCGCTGCCATGTGCCGGCCGATGAACCCGCACCAATGGTGATCGGCGTTGCGCCTGCCAACCAAGTGGGCACGTAGCTATTGAGCGTCCGGTCGAAGATCGTTGTCGTCGAATTTGGATTAAGGTCGGTGTAGCCGCTGTTCATGTATCCGCCGACGAACGACCATGAATTGCCCGACTGGTTCGAGAAAATGAGTTCAGGGAAGCAGTGGACACCTGTCATGCTGCCAGCGCCCGTCAAGGTGATCGGGAAAGCTCCTCCCGCGCCTTCGGAAATTCTCGTGGTACTTATACTGACGCCCACACCGCGATCATTCGTCTTGAATGTGAACAGATTGCTGTTCGTGACGTACCAATTGTTGCACGGCCCGAAGTCTATGCTTTCATAGCCCGAAGAATTGAAGTTGACGAACGAGATCGGGTGGCCCGCCGTGTTGACGGCAGGATCGTCATGCACGACCGCATAGCGCTCAAGGCCCGCACTGCTATCTGCGCGCCACGCTTCGAGATTGGTCCATTCGGATTGTGAACCGGAGGCCTGTGCTGACGAGGCACCCGTGCAGCGGAAATTCAGCGGGATACCGCTTGCAAAATTGATGATGCGGACATCACGCGCGATTTGACGGCCAGTGCCGAGCTTAACCTGTATGCCACCGCCCGTGAAGTTCTGGGAGTTGCCGTCAAACCAAATGTCTTTAAGAGATACGCTCTCACCTACCACCAACAGATAGTCGGCAGCGGAATAGCCGCGTACTAGTTTGCACGTCCGATGGCCCGCGCCATGGAAGCCAGAACCCGTCGCTGCTTCGCCAAGGCTGCTGCCCAACGTGTACTGTTCGCGCGGGTTGGGAAAGAAATATCGCTTGCCCGGATGGGCCGCCATCATGGCACGGATGCCCGGTGCCGCATCATAACTCGCCAACCCCCACATGATGGGATCGAGGAAGTCGGTGACGAAAATGTCGTCCCTCATACGCGCCGCAAGACTACGAGCGACAGCACCGAAACCGGCCTGCATCCAGCCTATAAGATTGGAGCCTTTGGTTGGGTCGGTGGAGGCGAGGTCGGTATAGGAGACGAACACGCCATCGCCCGGATTGCGGATCGGATCGCGCGTGCGCTGCGTCCCG
>ERZ650308.572-NODE-572-length-19913-cov-6.111492_pt1 | contig 19913 bp, 17 predicted proteins | sample MGYA00376244_ERZ650308 | MGnify/ENA primary metagenome ERZ650308 (study PRJEB26733, sample SAMN07839295) | wastewater metagenome | biome: small river; feature: stream; material: water | place: USA: North Carolina | collected 2016-04-26 ... | reverse complement strand
AGTTTGTATGTATATCAAGCAATCTATATTTAAAAAATTTTTAATTAATTAATCAAGCGCGTCTAACTCGTCCTCTTGTTGCTTTTGCTCTTTTTCCTGATTTTTTTCCTGGTTCTGCAGTGCCAGTACTTCGATGAGCAGATTCTTGATCGCTGTCACTTCAGACGTCAAAGTAGGCCGTGGTACAGCATTCACTCTGAATCGTGGAAAACACTCTTCCAGATCGAACACCTTGTTAGGAAAGGCAGCTTCCCAGACAAAAATCCTATCGTAGAACGTGACAAATTGGCTATTGTCGTAGTCCACTGTCCTATCATCAAGAGTCATCCAAGCATTACCGTACGAAACAAAACACCTCAGTTTCTTTGGAGTTGTTTCCTCGTTCAGTGTTACAGGAAGTGCAAATACATATTCACCATCGGTAGAAGGGTTGTTTCTCAATAGATCTCTGAAAGAGTCAGGCTGAAATGCTAGTGCCCTACGAAGTTCGAGAGTAGAAATTCTGTAGAGCTTTTCTTTTCCTTCGATAGACGAAAGCGACATTTTTGTGTGTTACTAGTAACGATGTATATCTAGGACCTCGCTCATCTCTAAGTTAAAAAGTGAGGTAGTACTGGATATACAATGAAGTGTGCAGCATGTCACGAAGTATGCGGTGCTGAGCTCTGCGATTTCTGTAGCTCTTACCTGAAGTTTTTCCGCACGCACAACACAAGGAAAAAGAAAAGCAAGGAAGAAGCCAAGAAAAGACTCATTGCGTTCTTGGAAAAAGTCAGGACAGATTTTGTCTCGTCGTTTCTTGCTTAAACAAGAACGCGGTCTCTGGTATACTCCTCTAGTGACAAAAAATGGGCTTTACAATCGAACAAAAGATAGACTGCACCCGTTTTGGCATTCAGTGTTCTGGATGCTACGTGACGATCAAGTGCAGTCTGCAACTTTCCAAAGGCAATTCAATGCCAATGATGCAACAGCAACCGAAACCGTACGTGATTTCGGCGCGCTACTACATTTACTCTTCTACTAACTACTCTGAGATACATCCTCTCTTCGATGATCAGTTTGTGTGTTCTTTCGATGATCCTCCGACTAATCCTGTAGCGCAACTCTATGCTGAGCTGAAATCCACAAAGTTCGCCGGTTTGACGTTGACTGACTGTCTTTAGTCGCTTTCTTCGCTCACCCCCAAGAGGGGGTTCGCTCCGATGCGCTCCGTTTTTTTATATAGATATGAGCCTCGATCCAGTGCAATACCGCAACCCCTCGTGGGATACAGAAAGCAAAAAACCTCCCAAAAAGTACATTTTCTATGTGGACAGCGATCTGCGTCTGTCGCGAGATTCGTCATCGTCATCGTCGTTCAGCTACATTCTTTACTTGCCACAAGACGCTACACAAGTCAGTGTGATGCAAGCTTCTATCCCGAAAACCTACTATCTGGTGCAGGCTGGTAGCAACACGTTCACTTTGAAGCATGGAGTCAGCACATACGTCATCACTGTTCCGATCGGCAACTACAGCATGCGAAAGTTCAAGTCCGTTCTCACCACACTGCTGAATGCAGCTTCAGCATTCGTTTACACCATTGTCTACCCAGGGCAAACCGATGACAGCGCAGAAACAGGCAAGTTTGTCTACACAGTAACGGGTAATGCAGGCGTTCAGCCTCAGTTTATCTTTCCGCCTAGTTCAACGCTGTACAGACAGATGGGGTTCGAAGAAGCCTCCACAAACACATTCGTAGGCAGCACAATCACATCGGCAAACGTGATAGATTTCGACATAGTCAGCGCTATCTACATCCTTTCTGACATCTGTGAAGCAGGTCCGAATCAGCAGCAATCTAGCAGTGTTTTGCAAGAGATTTTCTCACAGAACAACGTGAGTATGTCGCGCATCGGGTTCGTAAATCCTTGCCCAGAACTGACAGCAAAACCCCTCATGAAAGACCGCACTGTTTTCACGTTCAGCATTTGCGACAACGATTCTCGCCCTCTAGACTTGAACGGGTTGCAGATCAACTTGTCGCTTTTGGTATTTTAGTCCCTTTTGAGTATCCGAGTTAGCTGTTAAACTTTTTTTGCTACTCAACTATACAAAAGACAAAAAATGTCCGTTCAAGTCGCTCCTGAACTAGATTACTCAGAAAAAAGTGTAGGCGGAGGCTCTACCTACAAGTTTACCAAGATCTTTCCAAATGAGACCCAGTCTATCACAGGCCAAGCAACGGGCACCACGGCATGCACGTTTGAGTTGCCTGATGTGGGAATGAATCTCTCCAAGTCTATTCTTTCATTCATCTGGAAGCAGCCTGAAGTGAACGCGAAGTATCTGTTCCTTCACAGCGGGTGTGTACCGCACATCGACAACATCACTTTGTCTACGAAAGGAGGCGTTGTTCTGGCCGAAATCAAGCAAGTCGGTAACTTCACTCGTTTGGTGATGCCCTACACTACTCCTCTCAAACGCTTCCTAAACAAGTCTGTAAACAGATCTCGTGTGAGTGCCGCTCTGTGCGTAAACGATCAGGGCGATACTTTCCATCGCTCCGACGTGCTGAAATCCACAGCTCCAACTGCGGATGGTGTAGCGTCTGGGTTCTATGTCCAGGCTGATCGTACTATTGCCGCTGGTGATTTGTCGTACACTGGACCATGCGAGTTGATGGCAGAAGTGAAAGGCGATGGTGCAAACGCTGGTGACGGATGTATTAAAGTTCAACTGATGCTTGGAGAACTGATCCACACTCTTTTCGCTGTGAACAAAACGCTGGTGTTCGGCCAGAAGCTGGTTGTCTCTATCCAACTTCAGCAAGGCGCAAAAGTAGGATTTACTGGCGACGCTCTCAGCGGAAACAATGGTGCGGTAAACGCTGTCGCTCTTGTCAGCAATCCTGTCGTTACCTCCATCCTTCTGTATTTGGCAACTGAACAAAACGCCGGCGTTGTTTCGGCTCTTCGTCAAAAAGTCGCTGAGGGATTTAACATGCCGTGTCCCTATGTTTACATGCAAAAGATGCCGCTGATTCTGTCTGCTACTAACTCAGTTCGTTGGTCTCTCAACAGAACGCAGGGACAAAAGCTACGTCGTGTGTACAACGGTATTTTCTCATCTGCCGGCAGCGAATCTGGCATTTACTCGTATTTGCGCAGCAACAACTCAGCTGCTGTATGCACTGCTATTCGTTCGTATTTCATGTCTGTTGCTCGTCAAGACTACTCTATGTCTGTCACAGATGGCGAACCATTCATGGCTTTGAAGGAGCTCATTGACGGCTCTACCATTCAGTCTGCAACTGACTATCTCCACCGCTTTGCTTGGATCGACGACTGGTCTGGAATGAAGACTGCTGACGAAGGCAAGGAAGACTGGGATTCGGGGCTGGAACTTGTGCAAGACAGCGACTACACTATCGAGTTGGCTATCACTGCTAACGGTGCTCTTGGCGTTAACCTTTTCCAGTATGCGTGGGTTCAGAAGACTCTGTCTATCAAGGACAATCAAGTTCTCCTTCTTTAAAAAGCTTGCTAGTCGCCTAAAAAAATGTACAATAGTTTTTTATATAGATATGCCGATCAAAACGCTGTTCATCAACCTGTCGCCAGCGGCGAACCAAAACTTTGACCAATCGGGAGTCATCAACGTGTCGGACTGCAAACGACTCAAAGTCAAAAACTGTGTGTTTCAAGGCACAGAAGTAAAGTCACAGCTGTACATTCAGTCATCTCTCATACCTGATTCTCCTTTGTGCACTTTCTCTGGCCGTCCTGATGTTTACCAGAACTCATCTGAAGCCATCTTCGACTTTCGTCGTCCTGTCTCTTTCTCCGGCACCTACGATTTCCGATTTTTCGACTCGACTGGCGCTCCAGTAAACCTTGTAGGCAATGTGATTTTACACTTAGAGTTCACGCAGGTCGCTTAGACTTTTGCTTTTTTTCTTAGTATAGAGATGGAGCAAAAGATCAACGATTTCATCGTTGTTCCACCTAAGCCGAAAGGAGGCAAACGACAGAAAGCGCTGGGCTACAAGCTATTCGAAGAGCCGTATCCTAACATTTTCCTATGCGCTCAGAAGAAGAGTGGCAAGACATCGGTGATAGCCAACATTCTGGAGCAATGTGCAGGACCCGAAACGCATGTCTACGTATTCTGCTCTACAGTGAACAAAGACAGCACCTGGACTGATCATATATTTCCTATGCTGGACAAGAAAGAGATCAGCTATGAAAAACATGAGCACTTCATCGAAGACGGTAGAAACCTCATCCGCGACTTTCTTGAAGAACAACGGGCCAAAGCAAAACTCCTTGAAGAACAAGAAGAAGAGAGAAAACGCCGTGAGGAAATGACCAAGAACAAGAAGAAAGAAAAAACCATAGAAACATTTCATATAAATGTTTTTTCTGCTGTTGAAATAGTTAGTGTGTTAAGTAAAAAAGAATTTAAAAAAGAATTGAAAAATATTGTCTTTTTTTCAAGTATTTCTGCTTTAAGAGGAAAGTCAGGTTATGCTGTATATTCGGCAGCTAAAAGTTCATTAATTGGATTAACTAAATCTCTCGCAGTTGAATTAAATCCAATAAAAGTTAATTGTTTTGTTTTAGGAGCTATTATAACTAAAGCTACTGAAAATATTTTAAGTGATAAAGAAGAAATATTAAATTCTCATATTCCTTTAGGTCTTGGTAAAGCTAATGCTTTAAATGATTGGACTTCATTTTTATTAGATAAAAATAATTGGAAATCTGATTTAAAAGAAATTCCTAAAAATGGTTCTAAAATTAAAGTTATTTATGAAGGTATTACTGTTGAATGGATTATATTTAATGATTATTATAAGGCAACAAAAGAAAGCAAAATTTATACTTTATTTGGACTTCGCCAAGCTGGAAAATCTGAGATTGAAACTTCTTTATGTTTAAGAGAATTAAGTTTATTTAAGGAAACAGAAGCACTTGCATTATTTGCATCAGATAAAGATAAAGATACTTTTGTAAAAAAAGCAAGATACGCTTTAACTCATGGAGAAAAATTTATGTTTATTCCAAACATAGATAAAGATTGGAGTAAAGAAGAGATTAGATTTGGATTTACAAAGATTGATAATTCAATTGATTTAAGAGGTACACTTTATATTTATAATACAAAAGAAGGTAAAAACATACAAGCAGGTTCAGGAAAGTCTCCAACATTTGTATTGATGGATGAGTGTGGTAAAGCTCCATTTAGGTCTGTTTATGAAGCAGTAGAACCTTCTATATTAAGTGATTTTAGTGAAGAATTAAGATGTTCTCCAATTTTTACACTTACAGGAGGTGAAGCAGAGAAATCAAAAGATGCTGAAAACTTAATTAAATTTCCCAATCCAGCAAAACAATCATTATTTGAATATAAGGATAAATTATATGGTGGTAGGTTTTTAAGTGGTTTATATAGAAAAGATTGCAAAGTTCCTATGTTAATGAAAGATTACTTAGGAACTATCACTAACACTTGGTTAGATGATATAACAATAAAAGTAAGTGATTTTGCAAAAGCACAAGAAATTATTACAAATGAAATTGAAGTTGCTTCAAAATCACCTGATAAAAAAGCTTTAATTTTAAAAAGGATATTTTATCCTATTACAATTGATGATGTATTTTTATCAGAGTCTGAAAATCCTTATCCAAGAGAATTAGTAGAACAACAAATAAAATTATTAGAATCTAATCCTATTGGTACTGCTGTAGAGTTATACAGAGATAATTCTACTAAGGAGGTAAAACATAAACTTTCTTCAAAATTAATTAATACACAATTTCCTAATCCTGACTGGAAACTATTTCAAGATGCTCCAATTGTTATTTATGACTTTCCTAAATACAAAGATACCTATGGTTTACATTTTATTGGTTGTTTACCACCTGGTGAAAAAGTAATGACTGATAAAGGTTTAAAAAATGTTGAAGAAATAAGTTTGATAGACAAATTAATTAATACTGAAGGTAATCAAGTTGATATATTTAATTTACAACAATATAATGTTACTGATGAAGCTGTCTATGAAATAAAAATTGCAAATACTTTAAGAACAACAAAATTTACTAAAGAGCATCCAATTTTAGTAAGTGAAAATAAAACAGGATATGTTTCAATAAATAGATACAAAAGAGAAGGTTTAAAACAAAGATATAAAAAATTAAACTTTAAATTTAAACCTGTTTTTGAAGTAAAAATAAAAGATTGGGTTAAAGTACCCAATATATATATAAAAGAAGTTAAACCAGATTATGAACAACTCTGGAATGAAATAACATGCAACAATTGTAACAAATTAAAAAACCCTTTAGAAAATAAAGATTTTTGGTGGTTAATTGGTCTTTGGTTGGGTGATGGTTGGACAGAAAAAGATAGAGTTGCTTTTGTTTTTAATAAAAAAGAACCTTACTATATTTCTAAATTTATTGAAGTTTGTAAATCTTTATTTGATAAAGATATTATAGTGGGTAAAGACAAAGAAAGTTGTGCAGAATATTATATCTCATCTATAAAATTAAATTTGTTTTTAACAAAACATTTTGGAAAATATGCAGATGGTAAAAAAATTTCTGAATGGGTAAAATATTTAAAACCCGAATTTAAAAAAGAATTATTAAGAGGTTATCTTAATTCTGATGGTTATGTAGGGATTTCAAAAACAAAACAATTATTAAATATAGGTTTTGTTAGTATTAATTTAGAATTACTGGAAGCAATTCAGGATATTCTATTTTCTTTGGGAATTATTTCAAATATGTCCTTGTTGAGAAATGAAAAAACACATTTTTTTGGAAAAAAGTTATGTAATACAAAAAAATGTTATCAACTCAGACTTGGACATACAGATTCTCAAATATTGTTAAATTCAATTTATGATGGGCAAGACCATAAAATTAATAAAGTTAAAAAAATAGATTCTGAAAAAGATGTGCGTTTTAAAAATTGTTTTTTTAGTGATTCTTTAGATTATATTTACTTTCAAATAAAACAAATTAATAAATCGCAATATTCTGGTAAAGTATATAATTTTGAATGTGACACACATACTTATATGTGTCGTCACATTTCTACTCATAATTGTGATACTTACAATGATGATGAGGTTTCTTATTCAGATTCATTAGGTTCTATTCATGTTTATAGAAAAGAACATGCTGATTTAACAGATGATTTTAGAGGTTGTATGGTTGCTTCTTATACAGGAAGACCTAAATCTGCTAAAGAATTTAATGAGATTGCTTTAATGCTTACTGAATTTTATAATGGACTTGTATTGTATGAACATGTAACACCTTCATTATTAGAGTATTATGATGGTAAAAACAAAACTCACATGTTAATTGATACTTATGATTTACAAAAAACAATTAACATCAATACTAAAACACTTAACAAAAAGGGTTTAAAACCTACAACAGCTAATCAAAAATTTCTTTTAAATTCAGAATTAGGTTATCTTACAGAAGAATTGGAAGATGGATATGGAATTAGAAGAATTTATGATTTATATTTACTGAGACAATATTTAGTAGATAGAGATAAAAATACAGATGCAATTATATCTAATCAACATGCTATTGCAGCTTTAAATATGTTTGCTAAAATGAATGTAAAAATTGATGATGAACAAGAATATGAATATAATCCAATAAGAAATGCTTTTGGATTTGGTATGAAGTCTTCATCAGATACAAAAAAAAGAAATGCTTTTGGAATATGATTGATAAACAAATAGAGCTTTATTGGGAACAACAATTACAAATACTCAATGGTAAAAAACTTTAAAATAGAACCTACAATCTATCCTTATCCTATTTATGTATCATACAATGACCAAAAAGGATTGTTGAAATTAATTACAGATGAATATAATGATATTGAACAAAATAGTATTGATAGTATTGTAAACTCTTTAAAAGGAAGTTATTTAGCTAAAACATTAGAACTAAACAATGGTACTGTAATACTATTTTTTAAAACAAGAGATATTGCTACAATTGTACATGAAATATTCCATGCTGTTTATGCAATATTTAAAAATGTACACATACCATTAAGTAATGATTCAGAAGAAGCCTGGGCATATTATATAGGTTATTTGACACAAGAAATTTTAACAAAATTCAAATAAATATAATAATAATCAATGATAACTACTAATCAATAGTAGTTATTTTTTTGTATTTACTTTATTTATCTTTTAGTTTGCATATAATAACATAATAAAAACCAGTTAAATGTTACATCAACACCCATTTATTACACAAAATCAAGGTTCTTCTATTTTACCACCACAGATGCTATCTTTAAAAGAAAAGACAAAAGATGATAATATGTGGGGTAGATTATGTTTAGATGCCTTAGAAAATATAGCAAGGTTACAGTATTTTGATAATCTAAAATTCATTAATAATTATAAGTTAGTTAATGGTGAATTTATTGCTTCTGAATATTTAAAGCAAGAATATTCAAGTCCATTAGCAGAGCTTACAGAGGAATTAGATTTACCTACTTTTGTTAAAAACTATGATATTATCTCACAACCAATTAATCAAATGATTGGTGAGATTGATACTTATCCTGATGTATTTCAAGTTGTTGGTAAAGGTGAATGGATTGATAATGAAAGAGAAAGAATTAAAACAGAATTACTTAAAGATTATTTAGTAAACAAAATTGAAAATGAAGTAAACCAGAAATTAATTAAGCAAGGCGTAAATCCATTTGAAGAAGATTTTGAAACAGAAGAAGAAATGCAACAGTATCAACAACAGTTGCAAGAACAAAAACAAGCTATAATGAATCCAATGGAGGTTCAGAAGTATGTTTCAAGAACTTGGAGACACAATGCAGAAATATGGGGTAGTTATGAATTAGATGACCAAAAAGAAAGATTCTCTTTATTTGATTTAAGAAGAAATGAATTTAGAGATTTGTTAATTACAGGTAGGAGATTTAGACATATTTACTTAGACAGTAATGGACAATTGAAGGTGGAATCTTGGAATCCTGTTTACACCTTTTATCATAAATCTCCTGAAACTAAGTTTGTTCAAGATGGTAATCATGCTGGAAGACTTCTTTTATTGTCTTTATCAGACATTATTGATAGGTTTGGTTCAAGAATGACTAATGAGCAATTGGAAGATTTAACAAGAACTCATGTAAGTCAATATAAAGAATCAACAGGAATTTTAAACAAGACAATGGATGGTAAGCCAATAAATTACTTATCACCAACTGGAGTTGCTTATGGTACACCTGTACCAACCTTAGATAACAACATTAATAAATTCTTTCCACAAGTTAAAGATTATCCTTCTGGTAATTACATTATTACACCAGAACTACTTGACCAGATTACAGGTAATTCTGCATTAACTCCAAATAGTTTAAATACACTTTATGTTTGTGTTGAAGCATATTGGATGAGTCAAGAAAGACTTGGAAGACTTCATTGGATTAATCCAGAAACACAAGAAGAAGAAATTATCTTAATTGATGAAAACTTTATAGTTCCTAAATACATTAAAGAATTAAAGAAAGAGTTTATCAATGAAGAAGAAAACACTTTAAATACAGTTACTTGGACTTGGAGAAATGTAGTTTATGAAGGAGTAAAAATTAATAATTTCTCTGCACAGGGGCAAATGATAGAACCTATTTATTTAGGTATGAAAGCTCACAAAATTCAATTTAAAGGAGAAGTTTTTATTTATAATCCTAAGTTACCAGTAGCAGGACAAGTAGCAAATAATAGAAATGTTAAATCTGCTGGTGCTGTTGATATGATTAAATCAGAACAATTTTTATACAATGTTTTGATGAATCAAGTTGCTTATCATTTAGAAAGAGAAATTTTACCATTTGTTTTAATGGATGTTAATTTACTTCCTAATGATAAGGATTGGGGAGGTAAAAAGAATTTAGAAAAGTGGATTGAGACTGCTAAGAAATTTGGAGTTGTTCCTGCTGATACCTCTCCAAGTAATACACAAGGAGCAAATGCAGGAGGACAGTTACCAAAGGTTATTGATTTAGATTTATCACAAAGAATTATAAATAGAATTGATGTAGCTACTAAGGTTAAATATCTTGCTTTGGAAAAACTAGGTATTTCACCTCAAAGATTAGGAGATGTTAAAGCATCAGAAACTGCTACAGGTATTAATCAAGCTATTGCTAAATCTTATACACAAACTTCAAGTTGGTTTACTGAGTTCTTTTCATGTGAAAGAGATATTTTGAAAATGCAGTTGGATGCTGCTCAAATGTTACAATCTAAAAATTCAGAAATAACTGCATCAGTAACACATTCTGATATGAGTAATGCTTTTATCAAATTTAATAATAATGATTTTTCATTACAAGATTTACATATTGAAGTTAGTAATTCACAAGAAGAATTAAGAAAATTAGATTTAGCAAGAAAGCTGGCAATGGATAATACTTTGCAAGCTAAAACTTCTGATAGATTATTAATGACTTCTTCTCATTCAATCGCAGAAATTGTAGAAAAAATTAAAATGTCTGAAAAAGAATTGATAGATGAGAAAAATAGAGAGTATGCTTTACAGCAACAACAAATAGATGTAAATAAAGAGATACAAGAAAAATCTTTACAACAAGCAAATGAACACTTTTATGCTAAGTTAGAAAATGATTTACAACAAGCTTACATTTCTGCATTTGGATATTCTAATGAAACAGGACAAGATTTGAATGAAAACAAAGTTCCTGATATGTTAGAGTTTGCAAAGTTTAATGCCTCCTTACAAGAATTACAATCTAAGGGAAAATTAGATAACCAGAAATTGCAAATGGAGCAAGTTAAAATACAACAAGCACAAGATTTAAACAAAGATAAATTAAGATTACAAGAAGAAAAGATGGTAAATGACCAAAAAATACAACTATTAAAGATTAAACAGGCTAAGATTGCAGGAGATAAATCTAAATAATGCTATTAAATCCAGCCTAAATTTGACTTATTTATTTTATTCACTTTAAATTTGACCAAACATGAACGAAGAAAACAGTATTGTTTTATTAGATGAAGGAGCATTAGACAAATTTTTTACTGATACTCCTGAACCAGAAAAGAAAGTAGAAGAAACACCTAAACCAGTTGAACCACAAGTAGTTACACAAACTCAAATTGCTAATGAAACTCAATTTGAAACAGAATTTGGTAATGAAAAAGTTGTTGCAGGCACAGAATCTTCAATAGAAACTCAAGAAGTAAATGGTAATTATAAAGCTGTTTTAGACTATTGGCAAAAAACAGGTTTTATTCCAGAATTAGAGATTGCAGATGATGTTGAAGTTGATGAAAATTTTATTACAGAGGTCTTAGACAGAACCAAAGACAATTATATTGAAGCATTTGCACAAGAAGCATTAGATAGAATTGGAGATATTGGTCAGAAATTAGTAGAGTTTGTTAATGCTGGTGGTTCACCAGAAGAAATTGTAAATCTATTTCAAAAAGAACAAAAGATTAAATCAATTGATACTTCAACTGAATATGGTAAAAGGCAATTATTGACCAAATATTATCAGGAACAACTTAATTGGAAACCTGAAAGAATTGAAAAACACTTAGATAGATTGATTGTAGATGAAGCTTTGGAAGAAGAAGTTTCTGATATAAGTGAAAAATATCAAGAAGTTTTACAACAAGAACAAGAAGATTTAATTGCTGCACAAAAGCAACAACAACAATTAGAAATACAAAAGATTAATCAAAGAAAAGCATTATTGGAAGCTGAATTGAAAGAAAGAAAATTTGATTCAAAGAAAATAAATGAAATGAAATCTTATGTTTTTGATGATAAGTACAAACTTAAAACAGGTGAATTAATTTCTGAATTTGATTTAGAAATTTTAAAAATTCAAAGTAATCCTAAGCAATTAGCAGAATTTATCTCTTGGATGAAAGACCCAGAGAGTTATATAGAGAGTAAAGTGACACAAAAGTTGAACACTAAAAATGATAAAACTTTTAAATTGATACCAGAAGTTAGTAAAAAAACAACTACTCAACAAGAGAGTAGTTCTAAACCCAAATTTAATTTTAAATTCTAATGTTAAAAACACTTCCACTGAGTAATTTAAACGGTGGTATTCAAGTAGGTTCAGCACAATCTCCCTACTTTGCAACCAAACACACTGAAGCAAATACCATTCTTAATGCTTTTGGTGGTGATGTTACTAACTCCCAATATCTTGGGATGCTAAAATTGTGGCATCAGTATAACATGTTATCTGCTCCACTTATTTCTATGACTGAACTCCAAAACAATGTACTTTATACAAATGGTTTTGGTACTCTTTTAGGTTTTAGTATTCCTTATAATATTGGTTTTCCTTTTATTAAAGAAAACTTAGTTGCAGAATTGAGTAAGCCTGGTTTAGGTGGTATGGCATTTCCAATTGTATTATCAGAGAACTGTTATACAAATGGTGATATTCTTACTACTGATTACAGAAATGGTCGTCAATTACAAGTTACACAAGATGAAATTGTTCCTTATGGTGATGGTTTTAAATACATGGTTAAACTTGTAACATTTGATGAAGACAATGATTTTTATCCTGCTGAGGAATTGTTAGAAGGTAAGCGTTACATGAAAGTTACTAATTATTCTAGTGAATTTGATGAAGGCTACAGTAACTTGTCTAACGCTACAAGAACAGGTTTAATGAATTATCAATATCAAACTGGTAATGCAGAACAAGGTATTGAACACTGGATTACTTCTCATGGAGATATGTTGGAAATTTCTGACATTCAAAGTAAGCCAAACTTAATGTATTTACAGCATTATGGTGATTTAACTAATGTTAGCTCTATTCTTAACTTTTTCAATAAAGATGTTAATGGTAAACCAATTGCAGGTTCTTTTGCTTGGATGCCATCTATTATTGCAGGTTTACAAATTGAACTTGCTTTAATGAAAGAAAAAGCTCTTATGTGGGGTCAAGGTGCAATTCTTCAAGGTTCTGGTAGAAAACAATTTAGAGTTCCTTCTGGTTATTATCCTCAAGTTAAAAACAGAGGTAACTACTTGACTTACAATTCTTTCAAAAATCTTCCAAACATTCTTAAAAATATTGTTGGTCAATTGTTTATTGGTAGAAAAGATGTTCCTTATTCTCAAAGGAGAGTTAAGTTCCGTATGGGTATTGGTGCAATGATTGAGATGCAAAAAGCATTTATGACTCAATTTAAAACTGATAATCCATTTATGATTTTAGGAGACCATCCTGCTGTTAAAGGTGGATTAACTGGTACAATTGATAAACTTACTTACAGACCCGCAAGAATGTATTCAGTAGAATATCCTGAAGTAGGTTATGTAGAGGTAGAACATGACCCAGTTCTTGATTATATTGATGAGGACAACCAACATAGAGATTATGAAGGTATGTATCCAAGAAGTTCTTACATGATTTTTGTAGAAGATTTAACTTCTGGTGATTTCTCAAATGCTATGCCTAAATCTGGTACTTACAATGTACAAGAAGGATTTAATAATGGTGCTAACGTAATGATGATTAAACCTAAGAATTATGTAGATACAATGTCATTTGAAGTTGGTGCTGGTTGTAATCCTACATTGAAGAAATTCATTGGCTGGAACTCTAATGCTGGTATCATCTCAAGTAAGAAAAGAGGTTTTGGTGTATCAATGCTTACAACTGGTGAACTTTGGGTTAAAGACCCTTCACGAATTGTTTTGTTAGAATATGTTCCTGAATAACTATAACAGAGTTGGGGGTAATTAAAAACTACCTCCAACTTTTATTTACTTAAACTATAAATAAATTTATGTCAAAAATTGTAGAAATTAGACAAACAGCAAATTTATTTGCAAGGTCTTTGTCACTAAAAGATAGAACCACTTCTCCTAATTCATTTAGGTTTTTTCAAGTAAAAAAGAAAGAAGATGGTACTTGGAATACAGGATTAACAGAAGAAGATAGAGCTAGACTTGAAAAAAAGACAGGAGAAAATCTTGCTGATACTTCTGAATATTGGGAAAACTTAATTATTGACTTAGTTGTAGGTAACGAAGAAACCAGAAAGTTTAACTTAGTTAGAGCTAGTGAAGAAATTAAATTAAAAGCTGCATTAGCTAATAAGTTTGTTGCTCCATCCTTTGATATGCTTGGAGAAAAAGGTTATTATGATTGTTTTTTATATGTTTATGAACCTACTGTTGAGGCAAATAAAAAACAAAAATTACAAGAATTAATGGATGAAGCTACTTCTTTAATTTATGGAATGAGAAGTAATAAAGATAAAATGTTTTTTTTAGCAAACTATCTTGCTATTCCAGTAAATTCTGAAATGAGTTCACAAGTATTATATTTGTTACTTACAAATAAAAAGAACAGTCTTAAAAACTTTGATGAATATAGTAAGTTTATTGATGCTTTAAAGAAAGACCCTATTGAGTTACAGATACAAGTAATTGTAAAACAGGCTTTACTTAAAAAACTTATTAAATATGTAAGTGGAATGTTTACTTGGTCTGATATTCCTGTTGGAGATTCAGAAGTAAACGTGATTAAATATTTTTCAAAGGACGAAAACATTGAACATTTTGTGCTTTTAAAGGAACAAACAGGACTATGAAATCAGAAGAACTCTATTATCAATTACACATACTAATTGCAGAGAACAATAGTCTGAAAAATATGAAGATTTCCAAACCACATTTTGTTCAGTTATTTAATAGAGAGGCTTTAAAGTGGGTAGATAATAAACTAAGAAATAGTAATAACAGTGAAAGAATTAATGCTTTACAAGAATTGTTAAACACTGCCCCTCTATTACAAAAAACAACAACTGTAAGTTTTACAGAATTTGAATTACCAGAAAATTATTATTGGTATGCAAGTACAAGTGTAGTATTTAGTAAAGGTAATTGTAAAAAGATTGGTTATGTTGATTTAGTTCATCCAAAAGAACCTGAAATTTATTTAAAGGATGCTAATAATTCTCCAAGTTTTGATTGGAATTATAGTATAGCAGAACTTACTAATTCTACTTATAAGGTTTATAAAGATGATTTTACAATAGATTCTGTTAATCTTACATATTGGAAAACACCAACAAAAATAGATTTAGCAGGATATAAAAATTTAGTGAATGGTGAAGATTCACAAGACATTGATTCAGAATTATCAGAAGTTTATCTTATGGAAATTTTAGACAATGTTTGTTTAGAAATCGCAAGAGAATTTGAGAATGGTAATACATTTCAATTAGCTCAAACGAGAAATGCAGTCTAAGAAGAAACTTAGTAACAGCAATTACTAATACTGCCGTGTAACAGCAATTACACAAATTAATAAAAACAAATGGCAACTTTTGGACAATTAAACCAAGCAAACAGAAGAGTGTTTGTATCTGGTGTAAGTACATTAGCTACAACAGGAGTCTTTAAAGACTTAGCACCTGAACAATTAGGTGTATTTGAAGTAGCTGAAAATGGTGTAATTTCAATTGCATCAGGTAAAGTAAAAAAAGCAATTATTGCACAAGGAGTAGCAGATTTTGCTGCTGCTGGCAATAAAAATGGTGGTGCATTTTCTAATGGTGCAAGAAAAACCATTGAATTTAATCCTAAAAATATTGTTGCTTGGAGAGGTATTAAAGCAAGTACTGCTGAAATGTCTGACAAAGTAGCTTTGGGTTATGATGGAGTAGATGCTGCTAAAACAATTACAACTCTTTTAGATGTAAAAGATTTAATTGTTCATGTTAGGTTATGGGGTGCGCCTGTACAAAAAGTTACAGGTAATGCCAAAGTACTTAGAAAACAATATTATTTGAATAAAGGTTGTTTACCAAGTAATGCTGATTTGACTTCTACTGTATCAGTTAATACTTTGTTGGATTCATTTATCAAACAAGTGAATGAAGACAAGTGGATGGGTTATCCTGTAACAGATTTGTTTAGCGTTAAAAAAGTATTGAATCCTGCAACTTCTGCCCCTGGTGGTTTAGTTGGTTTTACTCAATATACTATTAAATTAAATGATGCAGGTGAAGTTTCTGATTTAGGTAAATTGCAAGCATTTTATCCTGGTTATGAGGTTAAATTTGAAAGTAGAACTGGTGTAGAATCTACTTATTCAATGTGGAGATTGACAAGTGCTGGTGCGCCTGCATCTTATACTTCAACTCCATTTAGTATTGCAGATTGTGAAACTTGTCCTTCTGGTTCTACAAGAACTGACAATTATAAGACTTATGAATTAGTAGGTTTGTCTGCAACTGCTGCTCCTATTATTCCTTCACAAATTGCTTCACCTGTATTGGTTGGTAATGATGGTGTTCAGAAGAAATATTTGTTGACTATGCCAGATAACTCTGTTGATGCTACTGTTATTGCAGATTCACTAACTGATGGTTATGTTGCAACTTTTCTTTCTTTAACAAGAGATGTATGTACATTTGCTACTACAACTACTGCTTGGGTTTCAGGTATTACTGGTAGTAAAGCACCAAAAATTTGGAAAATTACACTTGCAGATACTGTTTGTGGTACTTCAAGATTGGCTGAATTACAAGCTGCTTATCCAGCATTAACAATTGCTCAAGATGTAGATGGAGAATGTTCAAGAAGTTATGTAACAACTAACTATTCAGAAGTTATTGTTCCTGGTTGTTATGAAGAGGATTATGTTTATACTGCTCCTGCTGGTTATAAAGATTCTGTATGGATTCCTTTTGTAACAACTTTAACAACTCCAGATTGTACAGTTGATACTGTAAGTGAAACCTGTACTGCTGGTGGTTTGATTTTTGAAACCAAAGGTGTTAAAAGACCAAAGGTAAATGCTTACAATTATGGTTATCATGCTTATGATATTACTGATGTTGACCCTGTTCATATTCAAGTTTCAGTACACTCATTAGATTTTACTGGTAACACTTGTGATGAACCTCTTTATCCTGTAACAAGATTACAATCTGTTGTTTATCCAAAAGGTGAAGGTAGATATGTAATGGAAAGAGAAAGAGAATCTTTGAATTATGAATTGAAACATTGGTCAACTAACCCGTTGGTTAATGATGCTTATGGTTTTCTTTTCAATGCAAAAGAAGGTGTGTATTACGATGAGTATCAATTAGAGCTTACATCAAGTAATACAGTAGGCAGTAGCTTTGGTCAAGCAGGTGGTTCTACTGTTAGTCTTTACTCATTTTACTTCCCTGCAAATCAAGGTAAAGCCTTTGAATCAAAGATTAATAGCTTGATTGTAGATAATAAATTAGACCTAGATTTAATTTATTTATAATATTGGTAGTTTAAGGTGAGTGAAATAAGTTTGTTATATTAATAAATTTATTTGTAATTTTAAAGGGAAGTTGTAATGACTTCCCTTTTTAACTATATAAGCACAATGGCAGGACTGTTAAAACATCATTTAGATTTTTCTATTCTTGAAACTTATAATCCAGAAGTTATTAACTTTGTGGATGAAAGTGAATATTTTCAATTGCCAAAGTTACCCTTAGTAGAAATTACTTTTGAAGGTAAACTTTATCAGGCAATTATTAAACCTAATTTCTTTAATGCACTTCATACTACCACAGTAGGTTATTCTCAAACAATTTGTGAATTTCCAGATGGTATTTATGAAATTAAATATTCTGTTGCTCCTAATAATGTAGTATTTGTTATTAAATACATTTATAAGCAAGACCAGATATATAAAAAAATACAAGATGTTTGGAACAAATCAGAGAAATCTGAAAAAGTTCTTGACAAGTTATCTGAAATAGAGTTACTTTTGAAGGCTGCAAAGTTTGAAGTTGTATCAAATCCAGTTCAAGCTGTTGAGTTATATAAACAGGCAGACATATTTTTATCAAATATAAATTGTATTTAAGATGTGTGGATGCAAAAATGGAGGTAATGTACAACCTGTTATTAACAATTACCAACCTCCACAACAATATGTGAGTACTTATATTCCACCACAAAATGTTAATAATTGTCAAACAACACAAGAATTTTTAAATAGTATTATTGTGATTATTGATAATTGGTTAAATAGTGGAATATTATTACCAAAAGATGTAACAGAATTTCAGAATTATAGACAGCAGATTATGACAGGATTAACAACAGGAAACTACTGTTATACTAATTATAATCAAATTTATTTACAAATTGATGGAGTTACAAGACACTATTAAAAGGATTGCTGCAAGAAAATTAGCTTTCCATCAATTAGGAATCAGAACAAATGATTCTATAAAAGATATTAAAAACATTTTATTTCTATATAAGTTATCATGTGTAAACAAGTAAATACTGCTGATATTTTTTATAATTCAGATAATGCACAACCTTCTGAATTAGTGAATTTAGGGATTCCTAATGGCACAAATTTGAATATTATACTTGCTTTATTGGATGAACAAGCTGTAAGAGCAATAGATATAAAAGCCTTGAATATTCCCTATTTGCGTAGTAAATACACAATCAAATCTCTTAAAAATATTTTAGAGAGTATTGATGCAGAGTTAAAAAAACTTAATAAATGAGTACTTGCAAAGATTTTGAAGACTGTAAAAAAACAGTTACAACTTATGATTGTGAAGAATGTGCTGAAAAGCTACCTTCAAAATGTGTTATCTATAACCCTGTTCAAAGTGGGTTATTGACATTTTTAGGTATTTCTACTAACACAAGTTTAGAAACAATATTAGAAAGAATTAATGATAAGTTAGAATTAGTAAAGATTCCAACTTATAAGTATTTACCATGTTTTAAAACACTAACAGGTATTGAAGATGATGCTGTGTTTAGTGATTTTTTAATGGTATTACAACAATACATTTGTAGTTTACCACTGTATCAAGTTAAAGTTTCTAACATTGACAATAAACCAGCTTATCTTGCTGATAAAATTGTTGTTGGAGATTGTTTAGAAAAATGTGTTGATGTTGTAAAAGGAATACCTGTTGTAAGAATTTCCTTAGATTTTGATTGTATTTGTGAGAAATTGAAATTTACTGATTGTGGAGTTACTGGTACAGAACCTACAACAATAACAATATCTGCAAATACTCTTTCTATATGTGGGGTAAACAAGTCCACCTTAACTGCAACAACTAAAAACTGTTCATCAGGTGTAGAATGGTACAATTCTAATGATGTAAAAATTGGAGTTGGTTCAACTATTGAGGTTGGTGCATCAGGAGTTTATTATGCTAAATGTGGTTCAATTAAATCTAATTTAGTAACAGTTGTTCATACTGGTAATTGTTCACCTGATTGTGTATCTATAAATACTGTAACAATTGTGGGAGAAAGTACAGCAGTTCTTAATACAACACAAGTTTATACTGCAACAGTAACAGGAACAGCTCCTCATACTTATCTTTGGTCTGTAACAGGTGGAGCTACAATTGTTGGTGCAAATAACTTAAATACTGTTACTGTTACTTACAGTAGTACAGGTACTTCTGTTCTTTCATTAATAGTAACAAATGCTTGTTCAACTGTAACTGCAACAAAAACTGTAACAGTTACAACAGCTCAAAACTGTGTAACTCCTACACCTCCTGTTATTACTGCCAATCCAGCAGCTACAAATGGTGTTGTTACAGTATGTGATTCAAATGTTACTTTAACAGCAACAGGTTGTACCTCACCAAACTTAGTATCTTGGTATAATTCAAGTAATCAGCTAATTGGAACAGGTTCTACTTTTGTAGCAACAACATCTGGCACATATTATGCAAAATGTACTTGTGATACTCTACATGTTTCAGCTAAATCAAATGAGATTCAAGTTGTAAAAACATCTATTAGCTTAGATGGTTCAACAATAAGTTGCTAATGGCTACAATAACA
>ERZ650308.571-NODE-571-length-19913-cov-11.634354_pt1 | contig 19913 bp, 17 predicted proteins | sample MGYA00376244_ERZ650308 | MGnify/ENA primary metagenome ERZ650308 (study PRJEB26733, sample SAMN07839295) | wastewater metagenome | biome: small river; feature: stream; material: water | place: USA: North Carolina | collected 2016-04-26 ... | reverse complement strand
TTCCGAAACACTATAATCGAATAATTCCTCAAAAAATAACTTATCGTCTTCCCATTGGATGGCGAGTGGTTGTAAACTTAGGTCTTCCAAAGCCTCTATCTTAAAGGTCTTGTTTGCCATACTCTTCACCACGTCCTTATTCAAAGACCAATTTAAATCTTTTTCCTCAAAATACTCCGTCATGGACTCGTGTTTTAAAAGGAAATTTTTCAATACATACACGACAAAGGCTAAATCGTCTTCAAACTTCTTGCCCGCCGTAGGAAGGTAAGTTAAGAAGGTTTCATCCGTCAGGATGTTTTCGATAAATAATTTCTTGATTAAATTTTCTTCATCTTCAGACCAGCCGATGTGGTTCTTATCGAAGGCACGTTGTAAATCACCCCATTTGGAAAGAATATACAATACCTTGTTTTTTGCCAAAAGAGAAGTCTTCGTGTTGTTCTCTAACAAACGTCTATTCTCATCCCAAAGCGCGATTAAGGGCAATTGCTGCAAATAATACAAGATTTTCAGGTATTGCTTGTTGATGGATTCAACCTCGCTCACCATATCTTGTTTCAATTTCTTCGCGATTTGCTTCACGTTGGCTTGATACAATTTATAGACAGATTGAGCCGCATCCTGCGCTTCTGCAGGAATCGTTTCTTCGGAAGTAATTTCTTGGAAATACTCTTTTAATTGAATTTCGGCAAGTTGTCGCAGGCCCTCTAAACGAGGCATTTGGTCCTCTTTTGCCACCATTAAAGATAAATCAGGCTGAAAAATGGTCGCTAAACCATCAAAAGCTAATTGATACTGGGCACGTTCTTGTGTATAGAAAGCATACAATTGTTGAAATGCTTTGACACGTAGTAATCTCCTGTTAACCATCCGAAATAAAAGAGCGTCTTGTTTTGAATCACAAAATTAAGAATTTTAATTGATAAAGGTCCTATCTTTGTAGGTAATTAATCTATATATGGGCGCATTAAGTCATATCAATCAATATTTTTGGAAGTACAAATGGCTCTTGATCCTGGGGATTATTTTTACCTTATTTTCGAATTTTTTCGGTGTGTTTCCCGCTCAATTAGTGCGCTATGCGCTGGATTTAGTGACGGAAACGATTGATATTTATTTCCTTTTCAAAGGTTTTAGTCTCCAAACAGCCTTTTACGAACTGTTTGGTTTTACCCTATTCTTTTACGGAGGTCTCATCATTTTAATGGCCATTTTAAAGGGTATTTTCTTGTTCTTAGTCCGCCAAACGCTCATTGTGATGTCCCGTCACATCGAGTTTGAATTGAAAAACGAGATTTATACCCATTACCAAACCTTACCCTTATCCTTTTATCGTCAACAAAATACAGGAGATTTGATGGCTCGTATTTCGGAAGATGTAGGCAAGGTGCGAATATACGTGGGGCCTAGTATGATGTATGGATTGAATTTGATTACCGTATTTATCCTGGTGATTTATTCGATGTGGCAGGTGAATCAGAAATTGATGTGGTATGTATTGATGCCATTGCCTATTTTGTCACTCAGTATTTATTATGTGAATTCGGTAATTATTCGCAAATCGGAAGAGATACAGGCGGCTTTATCGCAGATTTCAACATTTGCGCAGGAAGCTTTTTCGGGTATTCGGGTGTTGAAGTCATTTGTTCGGGAGAAAAAATCGGTAGATGCTTTTATGGAGGCTTCTTCGGTCTATCGATCAAAATCCTTGGGTTTAGTAAAGGTCGATTCGCTCTTTACCCCATTGATTGCACTTTTAGTAGGTTTTTCTACCATTTTAGTCGTGTACATCGGTTCTCAGGAAGTGATGGCGGGGCGAATGACTGTGGGTAATATCACGGAATTCATCATGTACGTGTTTATGTTAACATGGCCGGTGACTGCCTTAGGTTGGACTAGTTCACAGATTCAGCGCGCGGCGGCTTCTCAGAAACGGATTAATGAGTTTTTAGAGGCCAAATCGGAATTAACAACAGGCAAGCAAATTCGCCAGGAGATTATTGGGAACTGGGAGTTTAAAGACCTTAGTTTTCGCTATCCGGGATCGAACAGATTAGTGTTAGATAAAGTAAATTTAACAATTGCAGCAGGAGAATCCGTGGCTTTATTAGGCCAAACAGGATCAGGGAAATCGACCATTGCCTTGTTGATGGCTCGTTTTTATGACCCTGTTTCGGGGGAGATTTTATTAGATGGAATCTCCTTGAAAGACTGGGATATGGCTTGGGTGCGCTCTTTTGTGGGTTTTGTGCCGCAAGATGTATTCTTGTTTTCTACGAGTATTTCAGAAAACATTCGTTTTGGGAATGATGCGCTAGGACAAGAGGCAATCGAAGTGGCTGCTAAACAAGCGGATGTCTACGAGAATATTATGGAGTTTCCAGATCAATTTGAAACGATACTCGGGGAGCGTGGCATTACGCTTTCTGGTGGTCAAAAACAACGTGTGTCGATTGCCCGAGCTTTGGCTAAAAACCCGAAGATGCTCATCTTAGATGATTGTTTATCAGCTGTAGATACCCATACCGAACACACCATTTTAGAAAACTTGAAACTTGTTACCCAAGGGAAGTCTTCCTTGATTATTTCACATCGCGTTTCTTCTGCTCGTTTGGCGAACCGGATCTTTGTGTTATCAGAGGGAAAAATAGTCGAAAGTGGAAGCCATGATGCATTAATGGCGCGTAAAACACTTTATTTCGACTTGTACCAACAGCAATTAAACGAAGAATTACAACAAGTTTCCGCTCAATCGAATTAATTCGATCTCTGCTGCTTTGGCTGCATATTTTGCTTCAATTAATCGAGTCTCCGCTGCTACGGCATTGCGCTGTACTTCACGTAATTCATACGAAGTGGCGATACCTACTTTGAATCGATCAAACGCAATGTCGATGTTTTGTTTTGCAATCGCATAATTTTCAGTCTCTAACTGAATGAGATTCATCGAGTTTTCGTAGGTCACATAGGTCTTTTCTAGTGCAGATAATAAGGCATTTTTCAAATCCTCCACTTGAAGTGCCGCAATCTCCGCATTGATTTTAGCGTTTTGGATTCTACGTTTCTGGTTGTATCCATCAAAAATATTGATTGATGCTCTAATGCCATAGTTAAACACATCACTGCTACCTTTCTCTACCCCAAAACCAGCGCCATTCGCTACATTACTTAAGGCATATCCCGCTAATAAGTCAATTTGAGGCTTTTGTTGGCTTTGTACGTTTTTCGTGTCTAAATCACTGATTTTCTTTGTTAAAATAGCTCCAATCAATGTAGGGTTTTGAGACAGAGCGCTCATTTTTAATTCACTCAAGGTAAGCTTTGGCAACAAATCAATGGTGTTGACGATTTGAAAGTCAGACTTGTAATCCTTGACTAAAAGCGTATTGAAGCTAATTTTCGTGTTGGTGAAGGATTGCTCTTGGGCGATTAAAAGGGCTTTGTCTTCATTGTAGTCGACTTGAGCTGAATAATAATCTACTTTAGAACCTTGTCCTACTTCGTAACGATCTTTCGCTAATTTGAGGCGGTCGTTCGAAATCTCTAAGCCTTTTTTGAAGTTATTTACGCGCAGATTTTGGCGAATAATATCATAATAAGTGCTGGAAATTAAGGCGATTAAGTTCTCAATGGACGACTCTGTTTGCTTCGCACCTAAGTGTTGTAATTCTTTGTAGCGGTCACGCAAGATGAACATTCCTTGGCCATCGTACAAAGTCCAGGCCATCGCCACGCCGGCATTACCTGAATTGGAATTAACGCCTGATTGAACCAATGGAGGACGTAAACCACCAAAAAACGATTGGTCAATCCCTGATATCGTGTAGTTTTTAGTAGCGGTACCCGTAATGGTAGGTAGAAACCCCGCATTACCTAAGCTATTTTCATTCGCCGCGATTCGTTCTTTTTGTTTGGAAATTTGAATCGAATATTGCTTCGTAATACCTTGTTGAATCGCCTCTTCTAAGGTCAACGTTTGTTGTGCTTGAACCGCAATAGGTGACAATAAGGCGAATAAGGATAGGCGAAAAAGTTTCATAAGTATAGGTTACGTACAATCAATAGAACAAACTTAACAAAATCAAGTCACATTAAGAAGGCTAAAGCCTACAAGTACCCATAAGGCTTTTTGCAAAGAAAAGTTTACATTTGTTTCATGGTTACGCATCTCTATATCTATCCCATTAAGTCCTTAGGAGCAGTATCTTTAACGGAATCAGTCCTAGAGAAGGAAGGATTGCGTGGAGATCGACGTTTCATGTTAGTAGATGCGAAAGGGAAATTTATTACCCAACGTACGCGTCCTGAACTCACACGATTTGTTTTAAGTGCTTCTGCGAAGGGTTTTCGGGTGAAAGATTCCTTCACTGGCTTAGAAAAGGAATTAACATGGGAGCCCACGCTTGGCCCTTGGTTACCAGTTGAAATTTGGGAAGACCAATTGCTAGCACGGGAGGTAATGGAAGGTTGGTCTGCTTGGTTTTCTGAAGCCTTGTCTGAGGAAGTGTATTTAGTTCGAATAACCGCTGAGAAACCGCGGGTGATGAAAGCGAAATACCAGACGGAACTGGCTCAAAATACCTCATTTGCTGATTCATTGCCCTTGCTGGTCCTGAGTTCGGCCTCTTATGCTTCCTTGCAAGAGCGGCTGTTAGATCCCGTGGATCCTTTACGATTCAGGCCCAATATCATTGTAGAAGCGATGGAAGCCTTTGTGGAAGATACCTGGGCGGAAATTAGCATAGGGGAGACGCGTCTTTCTGGTGCCAAACCCTGTGCCCGCTGCCCCCTCGTTAATGTAAATCCCATTTCAGGTGAGTCAGATAAAAAGACCTTGAAAGCCTTAGCGTCCTATCGGACGATGAATCACAAAGTGTATTTTGGTCAGCAATTTGTCCCTATTTCACTTGGGAAGATACAGGTAGGCATGGAGGTTCAAGTTATTCGGTCGAAGGATGCGGTTTATTAAAAATTTGTCGTTGGAAGTAGTTATCGGTGCGGTTTTGTACCAATTCTTTCTGTACGATGTGTTTTTTCATTCGTTTCCCCGCTATACAGAGGGCTTGTTGCTAGCTTTAGTCGTTTGGTTCTTGTATTTACTAGATCGTCAAGTGGACAATATCTTTCAGCCCTTGCAAGATGATCGCCATCATTTTCACTTTAAATACCAGAAATTATTCTGGGTTTTCATTAGTCTTTTAGGTCTGTCCATTCTTTGTTTATTGCCTTTTCAAAGTTTAGCTGTAATACAAGCCGGATTTTCTGTACTGATTCTGGTATTTGGCTATGCTTATACCTGGCACAAGGGTTGGCTACAAAGGGAAAAAGAGCTTTTTACGGCCATTTTGTATGGGTTGGGTGTGACGTTGATTGTGTGGGTAAGAGAACCGTCCGCTCTATTTTTTACGCTGCCATTGGTGGCTATGGCTTATCAAAATCTATGTTATTTTAACCTGATTGAAGCCGATTCCGTTTTTTATCGAGCACGATTGAAAAAAACAGAATGGATTTTGATCGGACTTTTATCGGGATTGTCTGCTAGAACTCAGGATCTCTTTATCGTCTTGCCATTTTTGGTTACATTTGGATTAACATTCCTGTTTTCTCGTTTTTCACTCACTGAGGAGAATAGGTTTTGGGGAGATTTGGCATTTTGGAGTCCACTTATTTATCTGTTACATGGGATTTTTTCAACATAAAGACGCATACAAAGCTTTGCATTTTCCAGAGTTTCGGGCATATGTAACAGGTAATACGCTCTTTACCATTGCTTTGTTGATTCAGGAAGTGGTCTTAGCCTATGAGATTTATAAGTTAACGCATAATCCACTTTCACTGGGTTTGATTGGGTTGGCAGAAGCTGTTCCCTTCATTTCATTGGTTTTATTTGGAGGGCATTTTGCTGATAATCGGGATAAAAAAACCATTATGCAGGTGACACTATCGATGATCATCGCTTCTTCCGTCTATCTTTGGTATGCTAGTACGCAATTAAGCGCGTCAGATCAAGATTTTCATATTTATTCGATCTACGCCGTTATTTTTATCATTGGTCTTTCCAAAGGTTTTTTCAGTCCTGCCGCCTCTTCCTTAAATCCCTTTTTAGTTCCGAAAGAGGTTTTTGCCAATGCCGCCACCTGGAATAGTTCCTTTTGGCAATTGGGATCTATCCTAGGGCCAGGTGTGGCAGGATTTCTGTATGCCTATGCCGGCTTGTCTGGCTCTTTGATGACGGTGATTGCCTTATTACTGGGCGTAATGATTTGTATTTTTCAAATCGAAAATCGCCCTGTTCCAGTAAAAACAGTTCAACATGAATCGATATGGCATAGCTTGCGGGAGGGGATCGCCTATGTTTTTAAGACCAAAATCATCCTCTATTCCATCTCGTTAGACTTGTTTTCGGTCTTATTTGGGGGAGTAATTGCCATCTTACCCATCTTCGCAGAAGATATACTGAAAGTAGGAGCGGAGGGACTAGGAATTTTGCGTGCGGCGCCTTCGGTGGGTGCTGTGGTAACTATGGTGACTTTGGTCTATTTTCCGCCTTTGAAACATGCCTGGAGAAACTTGATTTTGGCTATTGCCGGTTTTGGATTAGCGACATTCGTTTTTGGCTTATCGACGAATTTTTGGCTTTCGGTTACCGCTCTTTTCTTTACGGGCGCTTTTGATTCTATCAGTGTGGTCATTCGACAAACTGTTTTGCGATTTTATACTCCTGACGAAATGCGGGGGCGCGTATCGTCAGTGAATGGTGTTTTTGTGAGCACTTCTAATGAAATGGGCGCGTTTGAATCAGGTGTAGCGGCTAAGATTTTCGGTACTGTCCCTTCCGTATTAATCGGAGCAGGCGTAACCATGGTATTGGTTAGCCTGGTTGCACTAACATCGAAAGAACTGTTTGACTTACAAGTGGATCAAAAAGTCTCTGAATAATTAGGCATTCGCAGCCTCTTTCAACTTCGCAATTTGCGCTGGCCAGCTTTTTAGAATCTCTGTGATCGTTTTCTTTGATTCTTGCGCCCACTGAATGCTTTGAATCGCCTGTACATTGCTCGCATTTTCCCCTAATAGACAAGGAAGAATTTTGATGTGGTGGTCTTCGCTCTTCTTTTTAGAGATGATAACCGTAGCATCGCAAGATAGATGGTGTATTATGCCGTCAGGTGTTTGACCTTCCGAAACATAAAAGTGGTCTAATTGGTCAATTTGAATCGTATTTTTGCTGATTAATTGATCTCCTTGGAAATGCAATAAGGTAATAAAATTATCTCCCACAGCTACATAAGAAACCCGTTTCTTGCCTGATTTTTCAGCAAAAAAATCGCCAATGGATTGGATGAAATTGCGCTTAGAAAGGGTAGTGATACCAATTCCTTTTGTGTTCGAAGGAAGGTGTTCTTGTATAAATTGAAAAGTGCTGGGCAGGTGAAGTGACATAATAAAACAGATTAAATTTCGATTCTAATTTTAGGCTTAGGGAATTCAAAATATTTAGAAAAGGATTGAAACCAGGTATGGATTACCTCGAATCCCGATTTATCCAACTTATATTCTATAAATTGGCCTTTTTTCTCCGCTTGGATCAATTTCGCTTGCTTGAGCAAATCCAAGTGATGCGAAATGCTAGGCTTGCTCATCTCAAATTGCTCAGCAATTTTACCTGCATTTTGCGGGCCATTGACTAGAAATTGCAATATCTCTCTCCGGGTAGGGTCGTTGATTGCTTTGAATTTTGCGTCCATCTTAATTAGATAATTAAGCGAATGTCTAAATTATTTTTTGAATTAACAAGAAATTAGACATCTGATTTGCGGTAAGCCTCTATCAAAGCTAATTCTCCTTCTTTCCCAGGCTTTGAATTTCCATGTTCCATGCCTAGAACGCCGGAATATCCTTTTTGTTTTAGATGCCTGAAAATGTTTTGGTAATTGACCTCACCCGTAGTCGGTTCTTTACGGCCTGGATTGTCTCCGATTTGGAGGTAGCCAATTTCGTTCCAGCATTTGTCCATGTTCGCAATTAAGTTCCCTTCATTTCGCTGCATATGGTACATGTCGAAAAGAATCTTGCAGGAAGGAGAGTCTACTGCACGGCAAATGCTGTAGGTTTGGTCGGAATAGCGTAAAAATAGATCTGAGTTGTCGCTCAAAGGCTCTAATACCATGGTCAGTCCTGCTGGTTCCAGTATTTCAACGGCTCTTTTTAAGTTATCAATCACGTGACCTGTTTGAATCCCCATAGGTAGTTCACGTGTGAAATTCCCAGGAACAACGGTTGCCCATTTAGCATTGACCCTTTTAGATGTTTCCACGGCTTTTCGGCAGGAGGCAAGGAATAAATCTGTCCATTCTTTTTTACCCGTCGTCATGGTTTGCTTGTCAAAAAAACCATCGAATTTGATAACGAAAACCCCCATTTTCATGTTCAGTTTCGCTAGTTTCTCCCCGATTTTTTCTTGCAAGGCAACAGGTCTCTCCATCAATTCATTATCCTCTAAAGCAGTAAACCCTTGATCATACATAAATTGTAATTGATCTAGTTCGTTAGGCCCAGCGTGATTTTTAAACATCCCAAAATGGGGTGCATAATGTAAATCAAAAGGTTTTTCTCTAGCAAGACTCGATGCCTTACTGAATGTGGGTAACAGTAAACTAGCACCTAAGAGCGAAGCAAAATCTCTGCGATTCATCTTATTTCTTCTTTAAAGTGGATAAATAATCCATCAAATCAACTAATTCTTTCGTACTCATTCCATCCGCTAAACCCTCTGGCATTAATGACTCGGGCAATTGTTTGTAGGATTTTAATGCAGATGTTTTGAAGCTCTTCACGATACCACCGGGGATACGAAGGACGATATCCGTTTCATTTTTTGAAACGACAATCCCTTGATACGTATCTCCGCTTTTTGTTTTTACTTCGAAGGTCTCATAGCCAAAACCAATACCGGCATTCGGATAAAAGATAGACGTATACATACCCTCTTTTGAGAGTTTAGAGCCAATTTCTGACAGTTTTGGACCGAAATCTATTCCTTCCTTATCAACCATGTGGCACATCGCGCAGGAATTAGTAAAGACTATTTTGCCTTTCACCGCATCCCCTGACATTTTAACTAATTCGGCTAAGGCAGGGTGTGCCTTTTTGGTTTCAGTTTGATGTTTGTCTAAATAACTATTTGCCTTCATGCGAATGGACTTTCTCCAGGCTTTTTGTAAGCTCTCTACCACTAAGGGTACGTAGGATACGGCAATTTTCTTCTTTTCTAATAGGTCCAATACGAATTCTTCCGTAGGATAGGCATTGCCTATGACGCGTGCGGCCTGCATTTGAACTGTTTTACTGCAGGCTGGTGTAGTCATTGCATCAAATAATAATTGAGCTGACTCCGTTTTTCCTTGGTAGCGCAGGGATTCAATGAAAGCTAATTGCTCTGTTTCTTTTCCTGCAAAGAATTTCGCACGAATTAATTCCGCACCGCCTGGAAGGTTATACAATACTTGGCAGGCTTTAGATGATTCTGTTTTAGTTAGAATCATCCCTAAAACACGGGAGCTTTCCTCTTTTAATTGGTAATAATCGACAAGTTCAAGGTAGGGTTTGCCATCGATTTGTTTTAGTAAAGTAGAAAGCATGGCCTTCGCCTCTGGATGTGCCGCAATGTAGGCTGGTTTAATATGGCGAATCGCTTCCAGCTGTGCAGTTAGGTCATTCGCAAATTTCCCTGAAATGAGCCCTATGATGGCTTCTGATTTCTGTTCCCCCGGCATAAAATCCAAGGCTCTGAAATAAGCTAGTGACTTCGTACTCCCGATCAATTCGATTAGTGCTGGTAATGCTTTTTCCGTTCTTGCTCTCCACACAATATCAGCATAACCCTTCGAATTTTCTGGTTTTAAAGCAGTGTAGGCCATATATCGCTCATCCCAATTTCCATCCGCCCCAATACCCAGTGCTTCCAAATACCAGCGATCTGTTCCGCCATGGCGCATAGCTAAAGATGCCCAAATTTGATTGACAGCCTCTCCTGAAAGATGGCGTAAGGCAATCGCTAATTCACGTCTCACCGAGGCGTGTTGATCTCTCGCTGCTTTCGCCGCTAGGGTAGACCATTCAGCGAACGGCTTTTGCTTTGCCGCTCGAATCGCCATCATTTTCAAATTAGGGTTCGCCTGTTCGAAGGCTTTTGAGATAAACTCATTCGAACGAGGTCCTTGATTTAATACCCAAAACGCTCTAGCGCGGAACCGCGGATTCTCATTGTTCTTGAACTCATTTTCTAAAACGGATTCTGCTTTTGCACCCATTTTTTTCAAAGCCTGAAAAGCGAGGAAACGAATTTCTAAGTTCGGGTTCTCTAGCGCTTGAAAGGCTGATTCTGGTGTGCTGAGATCGAATGTTGTTTTCTTGTAGGTATGACCTTTCGGTGCGATGCGGTAAATGCGGCCTTTGGCCTGATCACCTGCTTGGTGTCCTCCTACGCCTGGATCATACCAATCTGCTACAAATAAAGACCCATCCGGAGCTGCCGCGACATCGGCAGGTCTAAACCATTGATCACGGGAAGTAATCAAGTTATTGATGCGAGCTTCATATCCAGCTCCCCAAGGCGTAGTCGCATACGAACGCACCACATTAGGACCCGCATCGGTATGAATCATTTGGTTTTGGAACTTAGAAGGCAATAAATTCCCCTCATAGATAATCATTCCGGTAGGTGATCCTGCACCCGTTTGCAATAAATTAGGTACGACGCCTGGGTCATTTAAGTGCCAGTGACGCAAGGGAATCTCTTTTTCAATATTCGTACGGTTCACTGACCATCCTTCTCCAGTCATTTCATCCACATATCCGTAGTTTCCATGCTCGAAAACGGCATTAATTCGTACCCCTTTATTGCCATCATCATCATTATCTGATTGCCAAAGTCCCCCATACGAATCCACCGCCACTTCATAATTATTTCTAAAGTTGTGACCTAAAACTTCCACCTGACTTCCATCTAGATTACAGCGAAATACCATCCCTTGGCGGTATTTTTTAGGTCCGATTGGGTCTCCATCTTGGTCTAAAACGGGATTGCCTTTGGCATCTAACAACTGCTTCCCTTCATTTCCAATGTTGAAATACAATTTCCCGTCTGGCCCAAACGTAAAGGCATGCGCCCCATGATCATGCTGATCGCCTCCAATACCGGAAAACATCACTTCCTTGCGATCCGCTTTCCCATCTCGGTTATCATCAAACATTCTCCAGATATACGGACTTTGGGAAACAATGACCATCGAATCTAACACTGCGATGCCTAAGGGAGAATTGAGTTCTGGTGACTGGTAGAACACCTTTCTCGAATCCGCTTGACCGTCACCATCCGTATCTTCCAAGATCACGATTCGATCCCCCTGAGGATTGGTTGGATTTCCATTGATGCCTGGTCGGTAATTATAGGCTTCCAATACCCAAACCCGCCCTTTTGAATCAACATCGATATTTGTAGGATTGATGAGCATAGGCTCTGAGGCGAAGGGTTTGACCTCTAAGCCTTCAGGTACCTGAAGTTCGGACACTTTCACTTGAACAGAATCAGACGTTATTTTTTTCGGCTGAATCACAGCGGGGATGCCTAAGCTAACAAGGCTAATCATCCCACCTAGGAATAGGAGCGGTGTATTTTTAGCGAATTTCATAGTTTTAACGAATGGTAGAGAAGCTAGTAGGAGTCATGAAAATGGACTCGATTTTTTCGATAATCTTGCCATCTTTTTCGGAATCAGACGAAACTTGTTTCCATTTTGGATCATTCACAAAGGCCGCCCAATTCGTCTTTGCAGCTTCCTCCGAAGGATGTGCTACTAGATAAACCAATTTACTTTGAACCGCAGGATCCTTTTCGATGGTAGTGAAATAGGCGATATTTTTGATATCATGCGACTTAAAGATCTTCATGGTATGATCTCTGAATCGAGACAAAATCGCCGGATTTCTTCCCGGCAATTGGGTATAGGTACGTAATTCGAAAACTTGATCTACCGCACCTCCCGAAGGTTTAATTTTAGGGCTGAAATCAGTTGCATTCATGAAAATACTCGTCACTTTAGCAACGATTTTTCCTGTTTCCTCCGATTTCTTAGAGACTGTTTTCCATTCTGGATCACTGCTGAAGTGTTTCCATGAAGAATCACGTTCTGCTTTAGAAGGGTAGGCTAAAATATAGTAGAGGGCATTCTCAGTGTTGTTTGTCGGAATCCAATACCCCACATTCGTCATTCCGTGTTTCTCGAAAATCTTCGTGGTGTGATTCGTAAATCGTTGGATTAAGGCGTCTAATCTGCCTGGATGGCAATAATAGATGCGCATTTCGAAGTAGCGATTATCTGTTTTTTTTGCCTGTATAGCAAAAGAAAATAGACCTGCACAAAGCAAGGTCAATAGGAATATTTTTTTCATGGTTTTAAATAGGTTTGTACGAATTTACGGATTTAATCTTCTTTTCATCAATTTGTCCAGCATAAAAAAGAGCATTTCAGGTTTCAGCGTTCTCCAGTTTGGAATTTGGAGATTCCCACCAAAATTCAGGTAATAATCCACCTTGTATTTTGTCCATTCCTGCTCCACAAAAGGAGCAAAATGCATCGCAGCAATCCACCCATCTTCCACATCCTCAAACCATTCAGCATAATAGTCATCCTCCCAGGCCCCGTGAAAATTAAGTACATTTTCTCCGATCAGAATAAAATGTTTAATCCCCTCATCCACTAAATGGTCCACCACCATTCTTTTCAGGTGCATAATGTCATTATGCAGCGTATCATTCCACTCCCCAAATAATTCGATAATCGTGTATTTCGCCGTATAATCCGTGTAAAGAATCTTACAAAAGAGTGTTTCAGAGCCTATATCGTCCCATAAGGGATGGATATAATAGCCATAAATATCATTTTCGTACGTGGTTTCTGAATAATGTCTACCGAAAAAAGGGGACTTTTTATCGCGAGCCGCGACATAAATGGATTCCCACTGAAACGAGGGTTCAATGTTTTGCATACCCTAATTACACAAAAAAGGCTTGCAATCGCAAGCCTTTTTATTCAAGTATACTGCTAAATTTAAAGGACAACGGCCTTTTCAAATTTGCCATCACCATCGAATTCAAGTAAATACTTTTTTGTAGCCACTTCAATCACGACATGGTAATCTTTTACAACAGAATCAACCGCTGCACTTGCTGCTTTTACCAAGGCCCATCCTGCATAATTTGTATCTAAATAGGTTTTGATGGCAACAGGTAGAGTAGATGCTGTTAAATTCGTAATAGTTACATTAGGAGGTGTATGGCCACCTTTTGTTGGTTGATTTTTTAGTAGTTGGAAATTAGCATCCAAATGAAATTCTTTTTTTGCTGTTCCAATAGTTACGCCAATATGGTATTCAACGATAATTGAATCCTTTTTGATCGCAACAGCATAATCTAAAGTAAATCCTGCTGCGTTTGAATTCAAAAAGCTAGTTAATCCAGCTGGTAAAGTTGTTAGGTCAATTTTAGTGAAATTAGCTCCTTTTTGGCTTACCTCTTTTGATTTTAGGACCGTTCCATTCGCGTCTAGATCTAAACTTAACAGAACGCCAGCCTTGTCTACGTGAATATGGTAAACAGCTACCCCATTTTGATCTTTAGTTAAAATAGCTCGTTTGAAAGTCATCCCATTCAATGCCGCCTGAACCGGAGCAGGAAGATCAGCTAAGGCAATCTCAGTGGCAGCAGGAGCAGGCCCTTTTTTACCTGGTTTTCCTTGTAATCCAGTTACTTGATTCAAGAAAGCACCTGTTTCATCGAAGAAAATGGAATAATGCTCTTTATTGAAGATAAGCTCAACCCGAAAACCTAATTTATCTCCTTTAGTTTTTTTCAAAGCGTGCTCAAAGGTAGCTCCTGGGAAATTTGAATCAATGTAGGTAATCACAGCAGCTGGTAAATCAGCTTTAGCAATTTTTACGGCCACTTCCTTCACGATGCCTTTATTTGAAACAACAACTTGTGCTTCAGTGACAGGAGTGGTTACATTAGCAACATAAATCGAATTCGTCTGCAGAGAGGTATAATCAACTGCGGTCATTTTCGGGTAAACGGTAGCTACTGCTTGAGTGACTAATACGGGAACCTCTTGAGGTGCAAGAGTTGATGCATTTTGTGGATCTACATTTTGATCCTGGGTGCAGGCATTTAAGGCCAAAACAGATACAAGTGCAATTAATGAAATTTTTGTTTTCATGATTTTAAAGATTTGATTCGGTTATCAAACGGTAATTCTGTCGCAATAATATAATTCGATCTTTTAAAAAAGAAGTGTCGGTGCAACCAATCGACGAACGGGCGCATCTAGTCTACAAAATTATCAGTTAAATGATTATTTATAGTACCTTGTATTGCAAAGTACCTTTTGTTTTTTATCTTTGCAGTACAATCAACAGCTCAACTATGAAACAGCGGTTTGTTATTTTTCTACTAATCCTATTTTGCAGCTTCCAGGCCTTATCTTTGGGCTTTCCTCATCGTTTACACCCGGCTAAGTTATTTAAAAAGACAATCCAGGTTTTTGTGAAAAACGTAAAGAAATAATGTTTAATTTTGGTCAAAAGACCGAAACATGATAAACTTATTTATTGAGTGGAACGCTGATCCAACCATCATTAATTTACTGGGATTCCCCATCCGTTGGTACGGATTATGTTTCGCTTTCGCTTTCTTAGCAGGTTTTCAGGTAGTTGCTTATATATTCAAGAAAGAGGGTAGACCGGTTGAGCAAGCGGATCAATTATTGATCTATACCATGGTGGGTACGGTGGCTGGTGCGAGAATGGGGCATTATTTTTTCTATGAATTTCCGTTACTTTTAGCCGATCCGGTTCGTTTTTTTATTCAAATGATTACCCCACCTTTTTCAGGATTAGCCTCTCATGGAGCAGCTATTGGTCTTTTTACGGCTTATTATCTGTACACGAAAAAGAACAAAGATCAGTCCTATTTATACGTAACTGACAGGATAGTGATAGCTGCAGCTTTAGCGGGCTTCTTTATACGTTTCGGGAATTTGATGAATTCTGAGATTATTGGCAAGCCGACTGATTTGCCTTGGGGCTTTAAATTTATGCGTGATTACGAGTTTAACCCGAGTGGTTTAGCTGCTTTTGTCGTGCCCCGTCATCCATCTCAATTGTATGAGGCGCTTTCTTGTTTGGTCATCTTTGCCTTTTTGTTGTGGATGTGGAACCGTCAAAAACAAAATACACCCCATGGGATTTTGACCGGTCTTTTTATGATTATCCTATTTACGCTTCGTTTCTTTTATGAGTTTTTGAAGGAAAATCAGAGTTCATTTGAGGACGGTTTGTCGTTGAATATGGGTCAAATCTTATCCATTCCAGCCGTTCTTTTCGGGGTAGGCGTTCTGTTGTATGCTAAGCGTAAAACTACTTAGTATAGTCAAAGCGCAGGTGCGATAAATCGGGTAGGTGCTTTTTAGGTCTTTTTAACTCGTATTCGTATATGACTTCACCTAGGTTTTTATAGAAAGGAAATCCGATGGAGTCATAATCGTATTTTTCGTCATTGAAGATTTCGTCTTCATTGCAGAGTAACACCGCCGTTACCATAAATTCAACCTTCTTATCAAAGTCGACCACAAAGGCGTTGTCTAGTAGAAAGCCGTAGGCATCACCCACTTTGTTAAATATCCGAATCGAGGGGTTTAATACGGCATTTTTCTCCGATCCATAATACAAGAATTTACAATAGGTGGCGAATTCTTCTTGGTAGGCGGGCTCCTTCGATTCCGTAGGATACATTGACATGTAGCGATATAGGAATTGGTAATCCTCTTTTGAAAGAATGAATTGATCCTTTTTAGTGAATGCCTCTGGCAGCAATAATCGCTGTAAAAATAGATGCTGAGCTTGTAAGGGGTAGGCATTTTTAAGACTAAAGTCCAGAGGTCGATCTTCCACCACCCCCGCATCATTCATGGTTCCTTTTCCTAATAAAATGGGGTTATTTGCTGCATAGGGCTTATCGTTAAATGTTTCTGGTTGCTGATACAACAATTTGCCGGATGCATCAATCAATTTAATGGGATTGGTGTATTGATTTTCTAGGCGAGGTAGGGGAGTTTGTAAGCGGTGCGTGAGGCGGACTCCTTCGAATCCTTTTTTTGCCATGGATTCGTTGAAGGATCTTTGGCCTAAAAACTCATACAGACGATTATAGGCTTCATTATCAGAGACCAAAAGAATCTTTTTGATGTAATGAGCAATGCTGGGTAAACCGGACGCTGCCGTAGAATCGGTCTTAATTTCTAGCTGAGAAGGTCGGTTTTTAAATGTTTGAAAGGTCGTCTCTTTTTTAATTTTAAGGGTATTCAGTTTTTCTAGGGCTAACACACTAGCCGCTAATTTTACCGTACTCGCCGGATAGAAATATTCATTCGTGTCTGCCCGATAAGAATAGGTAGTTAGGCTAGGTTTGTTATTTGCATCCCGATCAATCTGGGTATACAGGATTTGAAGGCGGTATTTCTCCGGATGATCCGTCAGCTTTTTGAACTTTTCTGGATGTGCAAGCAAGAGCTGCTCTAGGATATTCGTAGGTTTTTGAGCGAATGTACTCATGCTGATCAATAGAAAAAGTAGGTTACGCATAGCTGAGGATGGCTGCAGTGATGTGGTCGATATCTGATTCTGTTAGGCACGCAGGTAAAATAGCGCGGCAAACGGGAGGTGCGGTGATATCTGGGTAAGAAAAATGGTTGACTAAAATGCCAGCAGATTTCAAGTGCTCAAAAAGCCCTGGGGCTTTGGAACAAAAGGCAGGATAGCCCGCTTGATAGGTGATAGCAAGGTCATGCCCTTTTAAATTTTCAGCAAAACGATTAGCTAAAGCCTGACTCTTCTGACTTAACCTAGAATAGGCTTCCATTGATTTTAAGCCGGCATAGCAAAAGGCCGGATTAGGAGGTGAGGAACCCACCCAGAAAGAATCTGTTTTAATGGCTGAAATATCCGCGGACGACCCTAAAATGACACCAGCTGGTATGCCAAAGGCTTTCGAAAGCGAAACTGTTTGCAACAGATGGCCGCTACATTTTATCTGAATATCCTGAATGCCAGCTCGGTGCGATTCATCCACAATCAAAAAATTATCCGGATGCATGGAGGCCGCAAAAGAAAAGTCGAAAGTTGTAATCCAAGGGGAACCAATGCCATCGGAAGCTAGAATTTGGCCGTTTTGATGGCTTGAAATCCATTCGCTGTATGTACCAGAAAACGGTAAAAAAGGATGGCGCCACAAGGCCGGATGTGCTTGTGGAGCTAAGTTTAAGGTTAAGCCTTTTTGCTGGGCATATTGGACAGCGATTTGGGCAGCGGCTAAACCGGAGGAACATAAGGCGGCTGCTTCCACCTTAAAATGGGCGGCTAAAGCCTGTTCGAAATCCTCCCAAATGGAGAATTGTAAGTTATTGCGACGTGAGCTGCCGAAGTTTTGGGAATACTGCTTAATGCCTTCCGCTAAGGCATTTTGAAAAGTAGGATGGGAGCCAATCCCTAAATAATTCGTGCCTCCTAACCACAGGTATTCTGCCCCCTCAAAAGTAATTTTCCGGCCTGGAATCTGTGTTTCTGTGATGGAATAACTCATAGCAATTCAGCGCCAGTTCCGGGTAAATTTGAATAAGAAACGACTCCATAATCGATGGTAATCCCTCTAGAAATCGTGTCATCCACAAGTAAACAACCATCCATGTCCACGTAATCCAATAAGGGAAGCAGTTGAGCGATGGCTGAGCAGCCAATGGTCGATTCGGTCATGCAGCCCACCATCACTTTAAGGCCTAGGGCTCTCGCTTTTTTAATCATGCGCAAGGCAGGAGTGAGGCCGCCACACTTCATCAGTTTGATATTGATACCATGAAAATAGCCGGCACATTTTTCCACATCAGACTCCAGGATACAGCTTTCATCGGCGATGATGGGTAAAGTAGATTCTTGATACACCCGTTTCATGCCTTCCCAATTATCCGCTTTCAGTGGTTGCTCAATGAATTCTACGCCTAATTTTTGCAATTCAGGCGCAAAATAAATCGTTTGCTCAGGTGTCCACGCGGTGTTTGCATCGACGCGGAAAATGGCGTTTGTTTCTCTTCGCAAGGCTTCGACGATCTCTAAATCAGCTGGAGTGCCTAGTTTGATTTTGTAGAGAGGGAAGGGAGTTTCCTGCATTTTGGCCACCATCTTCTCTACCGTATCAATCCCGATTGTGTAGTCTGTGATGGGATTCTTAGCGGTGTCTAACTCCCAAATCTCATACAGAGGCTTGTTATGCGTCTTGCCCCACAAATCCCAATAGGCCACATCCAAAGCACAAAGCGCAAAGGGATGCTCATCTAAGAGCATTTTGGACATCATCGCCCAAAAATCACTCGGGTGAGGTAAAATATCGTGTGGCAACAGATCAATAATAGATTCAACCTGCGCCTTCATTTTCGCCATCGTCACCCCATAATAGGGCGTTTCCGTTGCTTCCCCAAAACCACTTTTACCATGCCAGCTCAACTCCACAATTAGCGTGGGTTGCACATCTCTCGATTCATGCGTAATCGTGAATGTGTGCTTTAGAGGCAGATCGAAGGTATGTAGTTTCAGTTCCATACAGGCTTATTTGAGTGGAATATAGGGTAATTTCTTCGCTTTATCTCCTGCTTTTTGCCAAACTAATCCATCCGCACGCGACCAATTAATCAAGTCCCCTGATCCGTTATGGGCTAATACCTCGCCGTTTTCTACTGGAATCCATTGGTCTAGTTCTGCGGAAGGTTTTGGTAAAAATTTAATCTCCTTCACCTGGTATTCCGGCCATTCCCCTGAAACCCAAGGAAGGAAGTACACCCAGAAACAAGTTAAAGTCGAGATTGGATTACCCGGGAAAGCAAAAACGACCTTGCCATCTGGGCGTGTAGCCACTAATAGCGGTCTACCTGGTTTTTGGGAAATTTTATGGAAAATGGTTTCGAAACCAGCCTCCGCTAGAACACCAGGAATTAAATCTTTTTTGCCAGCTGAAACGCCACCAGACAATAAAATGATGTCATTGGAATCCAAAGCCTTATCAATACTAGCTTTAATTTTCTCAGCGGAATCGGCTAAGTGGCTGGAGTTCGCTTTGAATCCTTTGGACAATAAAACGGATTTAAGCATCATCACATTCGAGCTGCGGATTTGGTGGTCAGCTGGCGTCTCATGTAAGCCGACGATTTCATCGCCAGTAGAGAAAATATGCACGTGAGGCTTTGATTCAACTTCAATGTGGGCTTTTCCCACCGTCGCTGCAATCGCAATTTCGACAGGTCCAATCTTTGTTCTTTTCTTAACTAAAACCGATCCTGCTGGCGCATCTGCCCCTTGTAAATGTATGTGTTGCCCTTTTTCAAGCGGCGTTTTGCCGATGTAAGTGGCAATCTTTTTTTCTATGCTCAGATCTTCGATCTTAATGATCGCTTCTGTTCCGCGTGGTGCCGTCGCACCAGTCATGATTTCTAAGGCACCATCGGTTTTTTTGATGGCCTTTACTGGTTCTCCCGCAAATAAAATGCCTTCAATTTTCCAGGTAGGTGCCGTGATATCTTTTACGGCGATTCCATCCATCATGACACGGTCGAAAGGAGGGAAGTCACGGTCAGCCACGATTTTCTCGGCGATGTTCATTCCTAACGTTTTTGCCAAAGGCATTTTCTCTGTACGGAAAGGAATGGTGATGTTTTTAAGTAATTCAATCGCTTCTAGTGGGCTGATCATGTGTATGGTTTTATCGTATTTGTTAAATTTCGCTATTTTTTGCTAATTCTCCCGTATTTTTG
>ERZ650308.570-NODE-570-length-19948-cov-11.336500_pt1 | contig 19948 bp, 19 predicted proteins | sample MGYA00376244_ERZ650308 | MGnify/ENA primary metagenome ERZ650308 (study PRJEB26733, sample SAMN07839295) | wastewater metagenome | biome: small river; feature: stream; material: water | place: USA: North Carolina | collected 2016-04-26 ... | reverse complement strand
GGTATTTACGCGCTGAAACGATGAAATTTTCCATAATCAAATTTACCTTTTTAAGCCTTAATTCCCAAATGCCTTACGGTATTCTAATCACCGCGCTCACCGGGAAATGATCTGTCGGATATTTGTTTTCCCAAGTCTCGCTGTGTGTCGTATGTTGCAATACAACAGGCCCATTTTTTACAAATAGATAGTCAATGTGTTTGCCTTCTTGTTCCTTCGTGAAGCCATTAAATGAGCTGTATGGTCCATAGTGACCATTTTGGCTAATCTTTTCTGTATCAATCACTCGGGCTGGATTTTTGGGGTCTACTAGAATTTGAATCGGTTCGTCGTCAGGTGTGGCATTGAAGTCCCCTGTTAAGATGACTGGAGATTTACCTGCGATTTCGGTTATCTTTCTCAAAACAAGCTTTGCACTTTCTCTACGTGCCACTTTGCCTAAATGATCGAAATGGGTATTAAATACGAAGAATTTCTTCCCCGTTTTTATTTCTTGAAATTGGCCCCAGGTCACAACACGGCGACAAGCCGCATCCCAGCCAAAGCCTACTTTGTCGCAGGAATCGGAAAGCCAAAAAGTGCTTTCTTTGATCAACTTAAACTTTGATTTGCGGTACATCAAAGCAGAGAATTCTCCTTCCGCTTTGCCATCATCGCGGCCTTTGCCGAACCAGCCAAAACCAGGTAATTCTTTTTCTAAATCTGTTATTTGATGTAAAAATGCCTCTTGTAAACCGATGATATCTGCCTGGTGGTAACGGATAAGTTCGCCGCAGTGTTTGCTCCGGTATTTCCATTGGTTTAGGCCATCAGATTCCGTATCAAGGCGCACATTAAAAGTCATCGCTTTTAATTGTGCGGATGCAGATGGGCCCACTAATAGCAATAGGAAGCAGGTAAAGGCTTTTAAAATCTGCATCACCTGTGGAAAAACGTGATCATTTTTCCCGTTTTGAATCACGAAATCAGCGCCCCATAAATAGTTTTTGGGCTTCGGTTGCAGGTCAATTATTTGCATCGTTTCCATATAACTCATGTTACTTCTTTTTTGAATGTTTTGAATTCGTTCGCTCAAAGGGGCATCCACCGTGATGATTTGTGATATAGGCTCGGGTTTCTTTTGCGGTGTGATTAGGGCCGATTCGTACAAGCAGAAGGGGGCATCTGGAGTAGCTGCAAACCACTCTGTTGCTTTTTGTCGAACCGCTGGATGAATGATGGCATTTAGGTGGGCCACATCGCCTGGGTATTTTTGGAGTAATCCCTTCATCCAAGCACGATTATAGCTTCCATCCGGGAGGTAGGCTTTAGGCCCAAACTCCGCAATAATCGCTTCTTTTACGGCCGTATCTTGTTCACAAATTTCACGAGCTGCTTTGTCAGCCTCGAAAACAGGAATGCCTAAACACGAAAAAATCCGGCAAATAGTTGATTTGCCGGATCCGATTCCGCCTGTAATTCCGATGAATGGTTTCAGGCCTGTAGTCATATCGATTACTCTTCTAAACGAGACGATGCATCTTTCGAGATCGCTGTTTTTTCAAATACCATGCGAACACCTTTGCTAGAATCTACTTCTACAACGATGGTTTTTTCGCGAATCGTTACTACTGTGCCATGTGCACCACCGATAGTAACTACTTTATCACCTGTCTTTAATTCTTCAATGAATTTTTTCGCTTCTTTCGCTTTTTGTTGCTGTGGACGAATCATGAAGAAATAAAATACCACGAAAATTCCTCCAAAAAGGATGATTTGCATGTAGGCAGGACTCTGAGCTTGTAATAATAACATGTTTTTATTTTTTAGGTAAGACTTCTACTTTAAATGCCATTCTGTTCTCCGCTGGAAGCGTATTACAGTAGGCGGTAATGGATTTTTGCAATTTCCCTTCTTTCCCTTTTGAATCAAATTTCACGCGAATAAAACCTTTTTTCCCAGGGTGAATAATCTCTGTCGTCCATTTAGGCGTTGTGCACCCGCAGGAGGCATTTACGGAGATAATTTTCAAAGGCAAATTGCCGGTATTCTTAAAATTGAAGGTGTGAAAAACACTATCTCCTTCGGTGATTCTGCCTAGTGAAACGTAGGGTTTATCTACTTTCAGAATGGGCTGTTTTTCTGCACTTGGTTTTAATGCGGCTGGAATGGCATTTTCCGTCGAATTATTCGCCTCTTTTTGCTGATTCGTGCAGGAGAGCATCCCACCTAAACAGAATAAAAGGAGAGTCTTGCGCATTTTATTTAGCCTTGATTTGGGTCATCATTTTTTCCACGTCCTCAAGCAATTTTTCTGCCTTGATTTTCGCGTCTTGCACGACTTTTTTACCTTCTGATTTTGCGGTAGTTTCGATCACCTCTTTACCATCCACGATATCATTAATCAATTGCTTTAACTGATCACGGTATTTATTTAATTGATAATACAATTTGTTACGTGTATTTTCCCCTTTATCTGGAGCGTATAAAATACCGACAACCGCACCTGCAGCAGCACCTACTACGAAGGCCCAAAAAGATCTAGATGATTTGCTCATTTTATTTGTTAGCTATGTCGATTAATCCTCGACCTGATTTATTAATCACTTTTTCGTGAACTAGGCGGTTCGAAACCACGTCTAATATACCGTTGATAAACTGGCCAGACTTCGGTGTCGAATAGTTTTTAGCTAGTTCGATGTACTCGTTAATACTTACTTTCACTGGGATGCTCGAGAATTTTACCATCTCTGCAAGCGCCATTTTTAGGATAATAAAATCCGCAACCGCTAAGCGATCTGACTCCCAGTTTTTCGTTTGGTCACCGATCCAAGCACTTAATTGCTTGTCTTCTGTAACGCTGTAATCGAATAATTCTTCAAAGAATAATTTATCGTCCTCCCATTGGATCGCGAGTGGTTGTAAACTTAAGTCTTCCAAAGCCTCTATTTTAAAGGTTTTAGTCGCTAAACTTTTCACCACATCCTTATTCAAAGACCAATTTAAATCTTTTTCCTCAAAATACTCCGTCATCGACTCGTGTTTTAAAAGGAAATTTTTCAGCACATATTTGACGAATTCTAAATCATCTTCGAACTTTTTACCTGCTGTAGGAAGGTAAGTTAAGAAGGTTTCATCGGTCAAGATGTTCTCGATAAATAATTTCTTGATTAAATTTTCTTCATCCTCCGACCAGCCGATGTGATTTTTCTCGAAGGCACGTTGTAGATCTCCCCATTTGGACAAAATATACAAGACCTTGTTCTTAGCAAGCAAGGATGTCTTCGTGTTGTTTTCCAAAAGTCGTCTATTTTCATCCCAAAGGGCAATTATAGGCAACTGCTGTAAGTAATAAAGGATTTTTAAGTACTGCTTGTTAATCGACTCAACCTCTACCACCATGTCTTGCTTCAGGCGTTTCGCGATTTGTTTCACGTTCGCTTGGTACAATTTATAGACAGATTGAGCCGCTTCTTGCGCTTCTGCGGGAATGCTTTCTTCGGAAGTGATTTCTTGGAAATACTCTTTTAATTGAATCTCGGCTAGTTGTCTCAGGCCCTCTAAACGAGGCATTTGGTCCTCTTTTGAGACCATAAGGGATAAATCAGGCTGAAAAATGGTCGCTAAACCATCAAAAGCTAATTGATATTGGGCACGTTCTTGGGTGTAAAAAGCATACAATTGTTGAAATGCTTTGACCCGTAGTAATCTCCTGTTAACCATCCGAAAAAAAAGAGCGTCTTGTTTGAATTCCAAAATTAAGAATTTTAATTGAGAAAGGTCCTATCTTTGTGGGCAATTAATCAATATATGGGCGCGCTAAGTCATATCAATCAGTATTTCTGGAAATATAAGTCGCTACTCATTTTGGGGATTTTGTTTACCCTACTATCGAATTTCTTCGGTGTTTTTCCTGCTCAATTAGTGCGATATGCACTCGATTTAGTGACTGAAACCATCGCCATTTATTTTCTTTTCAGTCAGTTTACTTTACAAAAGGCCTTCTACGAAATTTTTGGTTTTACCCTGTTTTTTTATGGTGGCTTGATCATTTTGATGGCCATTTTGAAAGGTGTTTTCCTGTTTTTAGTTCGTCAAACATTGATTGTGATGTCCCGTCACATCGAATTCGAATTAAAAAATGAGATTTATACGCAGTACCAAAAACTGCCTTTGTCCTTCTACAGACAACAAAATACGGGAGATTTAATGGCTCGTATCTCCGAAGACGTGGGAAAAGTGCGGATGTATGTAGGTCCCAGCATCATGTATGGCCTTAATTTGATCACGGTATTTATCTTGGTGATTTATTCCATGTGGCAGGTGAATCAAAAATTGATGTGGTATGTTTTGATGCCCTTGCCCATTTTGTCTTTAAGTATCTATTATGTGAATTCGGTCATCATCCGAAAGTCTGAGGAAATTCAAGGTGCCCTATCTCAAATTTCCACCTTTGCGCAAGAAGCGTTTTCTGGAATCCGGGTGTTGAAGTCCTTTGTCAGAGAGCGAAAATCAGTGAATTCATTTGCCGAAGCCTCTAATGCCTACCGCTCTAAATCGCTTGGTTTAGTGAAGGTGGATTCGTTATTTACTCCCTTGATTGCTTTGCTTGTTGGATTTTCTACCATTCTTGTCGTTTATATTGGTTCTCAAGAGGTGATTGCCGGTCGGATGACGGTGGGTAATATCACCGAGTTCATCATGTATGTGTTCATGTTGACCTGGCCAGTGACGGCTTTGGGTTGGACTAGTTCTCAAATTCAAAGAGCTGCCGCTTCACAGAAGCGAATTAATGAGTTTTTAGAAGCAAAATCAGAATTAACGCCTGGGAAGCAGATACGCCAAGATATTGTGGGGAATTGGGAATTTAAGGACGTAAGCTTTGTTTATCCAGGTTCTGATCGCCCTGTTTTAGAGAAGATTAATTTGACCATTAAAGCTGGAGAATCCGTGACTCTTTTAGGCCAAACCGGTTCCGGTAAATCTACTGTGGCCCTTTTAATGGCTCGTTTTTATGACCCAAGTTCCGGGGAGATTTTACTCGATGGGATCCCGTTAAAAGATTGGGATATCGCCTGGGTGAGGTCTTTTGTAGGTTTTGTTCCGCAGGATGTCTTTTTGTTTTCAACAAGTATCTCGGATAATATTCGTTTTGGAAATGATCAGCTAGATCAAGAAGCCATTGAAACGGCAGCGAAGCAGGCAGATGTGTATGCTAATATTATGGAGTTTCCAGATCGTTTCGAGACCATCTTAGGGGAACGCGGAATAACCCTTTCTGGTGGCCAAAAACAACGGGTGTCCATTGCTCGTGCTTTGGCAAAAAATCCGAAGATGCTCATCTTGGATGATTGTCTTTCTGCGGTAGACACGCACACGGAACATACTATTCTGGAGAATTTAAAGCAAGTGACGAAAGGGAAATCATCTCTGATTATTTCTCACCGTGTTTCCTCCGCTCGATTAGCGAATCGAATCTTTGTTTTAGCGGAAGGTAGAATCGTCGAAAGCGGAACGCATGACGAATTAATGAAAGACCAAACGCTTTATTTTGAGCTTTACCAGCAACAGTTGAACGAGGAGTTACAACAAGTTTCCACTCAATCGAATTAATTCAATTTCAGCCGATTTAGCTGCAAATTTTGCCTCAATCAATCGCGTCTCTGCCGCTACCGCATTTCGTTGTACCTCACGTAATTCATAGGAAGTGGCAATACCCACTTTAAAGCGATCGAAAGCGATGTCAATGTTTTGTTTCGCAATCGCATAGTTTTCCGTCTCTAACTGAATCAAATTCAAAGAGTTCTCGTAGGTCACATAGGTTCTTTCTAAGGCTGATAACAAGGCATTCTTTAAATCCTCAATTTGCATAGAAGCAATCTCTGCATTGATTTTCGCGTTTTGAATTCTACGTTTCTGATTATATCCATCAAAAATATTGATAGTTGCACGTAAGCCATAGTTGAAAACATCACTACTACCTTTCTCAACGCCAAAACCAGCCCCATTCGCCACACTATTTAAGTTGTAACCAGCTACTAGATCGATTTGTGGTTTCTGCTGACTCTGAATATTTTTCGTCTCTAAATCGCTAATTTTTTTCGATAAAATAGCCCCGATTAGCGCTGGATTTTGAGATAAGGCACTCATTTTTAATTCGCTAAGCGTCAACTTAGGTAACAAGTCAATGGTATTGTTGATGCTAAAGTCAGCTTTGTACTCTTTTATGAGTAAAGTGTTGAAACCAATCTTTGTATTGGTGAAAGCTTGCTCTTGGGCGATTAATAAGGCTTTATCTTCATTGTAATCTACTTGTGCGGAGTAATAATCCACCTTCGATCCTTGTCCCACCTCGTAGCGATCTTTGGCTAATTTTAAGCGGTCGTTAGAGATTTCTAGTCCTTTTTTGAAGTTGTTTACGCGAAGACTTTGGCGTATAATATCATAATAAGTGCTTGAAATTAAGGCGATTAGGTTCTCAATGTTACTCTCAGTTTGCTTCGCACCTAAGTTTTGTAATTCCTTAAATCGATCACGCAGGATAAACATCCCTTTTCCATCATACAGCGTCCAAGCCATCGCCACACCCGCATTCCCCGAGTTTGAATTAACACCAGACTGTACTAATGGGGGACGTAAGCCTCCAAAAAATGACTGATTCAATCCTGAAACCGTATAGTTTTTATTAGCTGATCCAGTAATTGTAGGTAAAAAACCCGCATTACCTAGACTATTCTCATTTGCTGCAATTCGCTCTCTTTGTCTCGAAATTTGAATCGAATATTGCTTCGTGATACCTTGTTGGATCGCTTCTTCTAAGGTCAATGTTTGTTGCGCTTGCGCTAGGGCAGGACACAATAAAGCGATAAAATAAAGGCGGATATGTTTCATAGATGTAGGTTGCGTATTTACAAGGTAACAAACTTAGGAAAATCTGTGCACATTAGGAAGACGAAAGCCTATAAGTACCCATAAGGCATTTTTCACAGAAAAGAGTACTTTTGTCTCATGATTTCGCATCTCTACATTTATCCCATTAAATCATTAGGAGCCATCTCTTTGCAAAAAGTAGTGATGGAAAAAGAAGGCCTACGGGGTGATCGTCGATTTATGTTGGTAGATGCGCAGGGCAAATTTATCACCCAACGAACCAGACCAGAATTAACGCGTTTTGTGCTATCTGAAACAGTGGGAGGCTTTTTAGTAAAGGATGTCGTTTCAGGATTAGCGAAGGAATTACCTTGGTTTCCTGTGTTAGGGTCTCACCTGCAGGTGGAGATTTGGGAGGATCATTTACCTGCGCGGGAAGTGCTGGACGGTTGGGCTGATTGGTTTTCCAAAGCGCTTGCTGAATCGGTAAGTTTAGTTCAACTTACTGATGATAGTCCCCGGGAGATGAAGGCGAAGTACCAAACTGATTTAGCTAAAAATACCTCCTTTGCTGATTCCTTGCCGCTTTTAGTAGTAGGTTCAGCTTCTTATCACGCCTTAGAAGATCGGATGGAGCAAGAAGTAGATCGTTTGCGTTTCCGACCTAACATCATTGTCTCCTCTTTAACGCCATTTATCGAAGATTCTTGGGCCGAAATTCAGGTAGGGGAGCTTCGTCTATCGGGTGCTAAGCCTTGTGCTAGATGCCCCTTAGTGAATGTGGATCCCTATTCTGGAGAATCAGATAAAAAGACATTAAAGACGCTGGCTTCGTTTCGAACCTTGAATAACAAGGTCTATTTTGGTCAACAATTTGTTCCGATTTCGCTAGGAGAAATCCAAGTGGGTGACGAGGTTCAGGTAATCCGGACGCAAGATGCGGTTTATTAAGTTTTCTTCTCTTGAAGTCGTCATTGGGGCTGTTTTATACCAATTTTTTCTTTCAGCATTCTATTTACATGCTTTCCCATCCCTTCAAGAGGGGGGTATTTTAGCCTTAGTGGTTTGGTTTATTTATTTACTCGACCGGCAAGTCGATAACATTTTTTTGCCTTTAAGAGATCAAAGGCATCAATTCCATGTAGAATATCAGCGCGTGTTGCGTTCGCTGATGGGGGTGATTTTAGCTGCTATTTTATGTTTATTGCCCTTTGTTAGCTCTGCGGTTTTACGGGCAGGAGTGATGCTTGCCATGGCTGTCGTTTTGTATGGGTATTTCACACACAAAGGCTGGCTTCAACAAGAAAAAGAATTGTGTACAGCCGTTTTATATGCTGTAGGGGTGGGTTTAGTGGTGTGGGTTAGAGAGCCTCGCGCTTTTTTAGGGGTGCTTGCTTTAGCTGCATTGGCGTATCAAAATCTCTGTTATTTCGCGCTTTTAGAGGGTCAAAGTGTATTTTATGCGTCGCGTTTACGAAAGTCAGAGTGGGTGATCATGGGCCTGCTGAGCGGAATGTATGCGAGTGGCCAGGATCTTTTCCTGGTATTACCTTTTTTGGTTACATTTGGGATAACGTTCCTTTTGTCCCGAATGTCCCTGTCTGAGGATCGGCGAATTTGGGCTGATCTGGCGTTTTGGAGTCCACTTATTTATCTACTACATGGGATTTTTTCAACATAAAGACGCGTACAAAGCTTTGCAATTTCCGGAATTTAGGGCTTATGTTACTGGAAATACCCTTTTTACGATAGCCTTGTTGATTCAAGAAGTCGTACTTGCCTACGAGATTTATAAGATTACGCATAATCCGCTTGCCTTAGGCTTGATTGGATTGGCTGAAGCTGTTCCGTTTATTTCTCTGGTGTTGTTTGGGGGGCATTTTGCGGATAACCGGGATAAGAAAAAAATCATGCAAGTGACGCTTTCCTTGATCATTGCGTCCTCCGTATTTCTCTTGTACTCGAGTACGCAACTGCAGTCAGCGGATCAGGATTTCCATATCTATTCGATCTACGCGGTCATTTTTATTATTGGTCTTTCCAAAGGTTTTTTCAGCCCCGCCGCTTCCTCTCTCAATCCCTTTTTAGTGCCTAAAGAGGTGTTTGCGAATGCAGCTACCTGGAATAGTTCGTTCTGGCAGTTAGGATCCATTTTAGGTCCGGGGGTGGCTGGATTTTTATACGCCTATGCTGGATTATCGGGTTCTTTGATGACGGTAATCGCCTTATTACTGGGTGTTATGATTTGTATTTTCCAAATAGAAAACCGGCCTGTACCTGTGAAAACTGTGCAGCACGAATCGATTTGGCATAGTTTGCGCGAAGGGATTGCCTATGTATTTAAGACGAAGATCATCCTGTATTCGATTTCCTTGGATTTGTTTTCGGTGTTGTTTGGGGGTGTAATCGCTATTTTACCCATTTTCGCGGAAGATATTTTGAAGGTGGGAGCAGAGGGATTGGGCATTTTGCGTGCGGCGCCATCGGTAGGAGCGGTGGTGACGATGGTCACTTTGGTTTACTTTCCCCCCTTAAAACACGCTTGGAGAAACCTCATTTTAGCTATTGCGGGATTTGGTGTGGCGACTTTGATTTTCGGAGTTTCGACTAATTTTTGGATTTCTGTGGTCGCCTTATTTTTCACAGGGGCCTTTGATTCCATCTCCGTAGTTATCCGCCAAACCGTGCTTCGTTTCTACACGCCCGACGAAATGAGAGGCCGTGTATCATCCGTGAACGGTGTATTCGTGAGTACTTCGAATGAAATGGGTGCTTTCGAATCAGGTGTGGCCGCTAAATTTTTCGGAACAGTGCCCTCTGTATTACTCGGAGCAGGGGTAACCTTAGTATTAGTGAGCTTAGTTGCCTTGACGTCCAAAGAATTATTTGATTTGAAGGTCGATCAAAAAATAGCCGAAGATTAAGCGTTCTCCTCTGCCAATTTCGCTTTCTTCTTAGCGATTAGTTCTGGCCAACCTTTCAAGATATCTGTGATATTTTTTTTGGATTCCTGTGCCCATTGGATGCTTTGAATCGCTTGTACATTGCTAGCGTTTTCGCCTAATAAACAAGGCAATATCTTAACGTGGTGATCAAGCATCTTCTTTTCAGAAATGATGACCGTGGCATCACAAGATAGGTGGTGTATAATTCCGTCTGCCGTTTGCCCTTCTGAAACGTAAAAGTGGTCTAATTGATCTAATTTAATTGTTTTTTCATCAATAAGATCAGTTCCCTGAAAGTGCAAAAGGGTGATAAAATCATCCCCTACAGCCACATAGGATACCCGATTCTTACCTGATTTTTCTGCGAAATAATCCCCAATCGACTGAAAGAAATTACGTTTACTTAATGTTGTAATTCCTAATCCTTTTGTATTCAAAGGTAGGTGTGATTGGATAAATTGAAATGAGCTGGGCAGTTGCATAATAAAACAGATTAAATTTCGATTCTAATTTTAGGCTTAGGGAATTCAAAGTATTTAGAGAAAGATTGGAACCAGGAATGGATCACTTCAAATCCCGATTTGTCCAATTTGTACTCAATAAATTGCCCCTTTTTTTCGGCTTGGATCAATTTTGCTTGCTTAAGCAAATCTAAATGATGCGAAATACTCGGCTTACTCATCTCAAATTGATCAGCAATTTTACCGGCATTTTGCGGGCCATTCACTAAAAATTGCAAGATCTCTCTCCGGGTAGGATCGTTGATTGCTTTGAATTTTGCGTCCATCTTAGTTAGATAATTAAGCGAATGTCTAAATTAATTGACAATAATGCAAATAATTAAACATCAGATTTGCGATACGCCTCGATTAAAGCTAGTTCCCCTTCCTTTCCTGGTTTTGAATTTCCGTGTTCCATGCCTAAAACGCCGGTATATCCTTTTTGTTTTAGGTGCTTGAAAATATTTTGGTAGTTCACTTCCCCGGTGGTCGGTTCCTTGCGTCCAGGATTGTCTCCTATTTGGAAATAGGCAATCTCGTCCCAGCATTTATCCATATTTGCGATGAGATTTCCCTCATTGCGTTGCATGTGGTACATGTCAAATAGGATTTTACAAGACGGGGAATTGACGGCTCTACAGATTCCGTAGGTTTGGTCAGAATAGCGTAAAAACAAGTCTGGATTATCACTTAGCGGTTCTAAAACCATGGTAAGGCCCGCAGGTTCGAGTATCTCAACGGCTCTTTTTAAGTTATCGATGACGTGTCCTGTCTGAATTCCCATCGGTAAATCACGGGTAAAGTTTCCTGGAACGACGGTTGCCCACTTCGCATTCACGCGCTTGGAGGTATCCACGGCTTTTTTACAGGAAGCAAGGAATAAATCCGTCCATTCTTTTTTACCCGTCGTCATCGTTTGCTTGTCGAAGAAACCGTCAAATTTGATGACAAAAACGCCCATTTTCATGTTCAGTTTTGCCAGCTTTTCGCCAATTTTCTCTTGCAAGGCAACTGGCCTCTCCATCAATTCATTGTCTTCTAAGGCCGTAAATCCTTGATCGTACATGAATTGTAGTTGATCTAATTCATTGGGTCCCGCGTGGTTCTTAAACATCCCAAAATGCGGCGCATAGGCTAATTCAAATTGTTTTTCACGAGCCAGGGCTGACGCTTTAGTCAAAGTAGGCACTAATAAACCAGCACCTAATAGGGTAGCAAAATCGCGGCGATTCATCTTATTTCTTTTTTAAAGTGGATACATACTCCAGTAGGTCGATTAATTCTTGGGTACTCATACCATCCGCTAAACCTTCAGGCATCAGGGATTCAGGTAATTGCTTGAATGATTTTAAAGCGGATGTTTTGAAACTTTTAACGATTCCACCAGGAATACGCAGCATAATATCAGTCTCGTTTTTGGATACCACAATTCCTTGGAACGTATCTCCGGCCTTGGTTTTTACTTCAAAGGTTTCATAGCCAAAACCAATACCTGCATTAGGATATAAGATTGACATATACATTCCTTCTTTCGATAATTTAGAGCCTATTTCTGACAGTTTAGGGCCAAAATCAATCCCTTCGTTATTTACTACGTGACACATGGCGCAGGAATTAGTGAATACCATTTTTCCTTTCACGGCATCCCCAGACATTTTTACTAGTTCTGCCACCGCAGGGTGCGATTTCTTCGACTCAGTTTGATGTTTGTCTAAATAACTATTTGCCTTCATGCGAATCGATTTTCTCCACGCTTTTTGAAGGCTTTCCACGACTAAAGGAATGTATGCTGGCGTAATTTTCTTCTTTTCTAATAAATCGAGAACAAATTCCTCCGTTGGATACGCATTACCGATAACCCTTGCAGCTTGCATTTGGACTGCTTTCGAGCATTTAGGGTTTATGGTTGCGTCAAATAGTAAGGAAACGGATTCCGTTTTTCCTTGGTAACGAAGCATTTCAATTAAGGCTAATTGGTCAGCTTCTTTTCCTGTAAAGAAGGTAGATCGTATTAAATCAGCCCCGCCTGGCAGATTGTAAAGTACTTGTCCAGATTTAGAGGATTCAGTTCCAGCTAAGATTAGGCTGAGCACGCGAGGACTTTCTTCCTTTAATTGGTAATAATCTACTAATTCGAGGTATTGCTTACCCGATGTCTGTTTCAAAAGTGTGAGTAATACCGCCTTCACTTCAGGATGACTGGCAATATAATCGGGTTTCATATGGCGAACAGCTTCTAATTGTGCCGTCAGGTCATTCGCAAATTTTCCGGTGATAAGTCCTAATAAGGCTTCTGATTTCTTTTCTCCAGGCATAAAATCTAACGCACGGAAATAAGCAAGAGATTTTGTGTTGCCTATTAGATCAATCAAAGCAGGAAGTGCTTTTTCTGTTCTAGCTCTCCAAACGATATCCGCATAACCTTTTGAGTTTTCCGGTTTTAAAGCTGCATACGCACTAAAACGCTCGTCCCAATTTCCATCCGCCCCTATACCTAGCGCCTCCAGATACCATCGATCGGATCCTCCGTGGCGCATCGCTAAAGTTGCCCAAATCTGATTCACTTCATCGCCAGAAAGATGGCGTAATGCAATCGCTAATTCGCGTCTAACGGATGCATGCTGGTCTTTCGCTGCTTTTGCCGCAAGGGATGACCATGCTGCAAAAGGCTTTTGTTTCGCAGCCCGAATCGCCATCATTTTTAGATTAGGATTCGCTTGATCGAAGGCTTTTGCGATAAACTCATTCGAACGAGGCCCCTGATTTAATACCCAAAAAGCTCGAGCGCGGAATCGCGGATTTTCATGGTTGTTGAACGCATTTTCTAAAACGGCTTCCGCTTTAGCCCCCATTTTCTTCAATGCCTGAAAGGCCAAGAATCGAATTTCTAAGTTCGGATTCTCTAAAGCTTTATAGGCAGATTCTGGTGTGCTTAAATCGAAAACAGTCTTTTTGTAGGCGTGACCTTTCGGCGCAATTCGGTAAATACGCCCTTTTGCCTGATCTCCTGCCTGGTGTCCACCCACGCCTGGATCGTACCAATCTGCTACGAAAAGTGATCCGTCTGGGGCTGCAGCAACATCAGCTGGTCTAAACCATTGATCGCGGGATGTAATCAAATTGTTGATTCGGGCCTCATAGCCGGCACCCCAAGGTGTAGTCGCATAAGAACGAACCACATTAGGGCCTGCATCGGTATGAATCATTTGGTTTTGGAATTTAGAAGGTAATAAGTTGCCTTCATAAATAATCATACCTGTGGGTGATCCAGCTCCCGTTTGCAATAAATTAGGCACTACCCCCGGATCATTTAAATGCCAGTGACGCAAAGGAATCTCTTTTTCGATGTTTGTGCGATTAACATACCAGCCTTCACCGGTCATTTCATCCACATATCCGTAGTTTCCATGCTCGAAAACGGCGTTAATTCGAACTCCTTTGTTGCCATCGTCATCATTGTCTGATTGCCAAAGCCCCCCATAGGAATCTACCGCCACCTCATAATTATTTCTAAAATTATGGCCTAAAACTTCCACTTGACTTCCGTCTAGATTACAGCGAAATACCATTCCTTGGCGGTATTTTTTAGGTCCTATCGGGTCTCCATCTTGATCTAAAACGGGATTACCCTTTGCATCTAACAGTTGTTTTCCTTCATTACCTAAATTAAAATAGAGTTTTCCATCTGGGCCAAAAGTAAACGCATGCGCTCCATGGTCATGCTGGTCGCCCCCAATGCCAGAAAACATCACTTCTTTGCGATCTGCTTTTCCATCCCGGTTATCATCAAACATTTTCCAGATGTACGGACTTTGGGAAACGATCACCATCGAATCTAATACCGCAATACCTAAAGGGGCATTTATCTCTGGCGATTGATAAAATATCGTCCGCGAATCTGCTTGCCCATCTCCATTCGTATCCTCTAAAATCAAGATGCGATCTCCTTGCGGATTCGTAGGATTCCCATTAATCCCCGGTCGGTAATTGTATGCCTCTAATACCCAAACTCGACCTTTCGAATCCACATCGATATTCGTGGGATTGATCAACATCGGTTCTGAAGCAAAGGGCTTTACTTCTAATCCCTCAGGAACCTGAAGTTCAGAAACCTTTGCCTGAACAGAATCTGACTGGATTTTTCTGGGCTGAATAATTGTAGGGATGCCTAAGCTAACGAGGCTAATCATCCCTCCTAGAAATAGGAGCGGTGCATTTTTAGCGATTTTCATCATCTTAACGAATAGTAGAGAAGGTCGTAGGAGTCATAAAAATGGACTCGATTTTTTCAATAATCTTACCATCTTTTTCGGAATCAGCTGATACTTGTTTCCATTTCGGATCGTTCACAAAGGCAGCCCAATTCGTCTTCGCAGCTTCCTCTGATGGATGGGCTACTAGGTAAACTAATTTACTTTGTACCGTTGTGTCCTTTTCGATGGTGGTGAAATAGGCGATATTTTTAATATCGTGCGATTTAAAAATCTTCATGGTATGATCTCTGAATCGAGCTAAAATAGCTGGATTTCTACCTGGTAATTGGGAGTAGGTACGTAGTTCGAATACCCGATCCATGGATCCGCCAGACGGTTTGATTTTAGGGCTAAAATCAGTCGCATTCATAAAAATGCTGGTCACTTTAGCGACAATTTTTCCGGTCTCTTCTGACTTTTTCGAAACGGTCTTCCATTCAGGATCGCTACTAAAATGCTTCCACGAAGAATCCCGATCTGCTTTCGAAGGGTAGGCTAAAATATAATACAGGGCATTCTCTGTGTTGTTCGTAGGAATCCAATAGCCCACGTTAGTCATGCCATGTTTTTCAAAAATTTTCGTGGTGTGATTCGTAAACCGTTGGATTAAAGCATCTAGTCTACCTGGATGGCAATAATAGATGCGCATTTCAAAATAGCGGTTGTCTGCTTTTTTCGCGTTAGCAGCAAAAGAGAATAGACCTGCACAAAGCAAAGTCAAAAGGAATAATTTTTTCATAGGTATGTAGGTTTGTACGAATTTACGGATTTAATCGTCTTTTCATCAATTTGTCCAGCATAAAAAAGAGCATTTCCGGTTTTAAAGTCCTCCAGTTTGGAATTTGTAGATTTCCGCCAAAATTCAAGTAGTAATCAATCTTATATTTGGTCCATTCTTCCTCCACAAAAGGGGCAAAATGCATCGCCGCAATCCAGCCATCTTCCACATCCTCAAACCATTCCGCATAGTAATCGTCCTCGAAAGATCCGTGGAAATTGAGAACATTCTCTCCAATTAATATGAAATGTTTAATTCCTGCATCCACGAAATGATCCACCACCGTACGTTTTAAGTGCATAATATCATTATGCAACGTATCATTCCATTCGCCAAACAACTCGATAATCGTGTATTTAGCGGTATAATCCGTGAATAGAATCTTGCAAAACAAGGTTTCAGAACCTATATCATCCCATAGTGGATGGATATAATAGCCGTAAATATCATTTTCATACGTGGTTTCAGAATAGTGTCTGCCAAAAAAGGGGGATTTTTTATCGCGGGCTGCGACATAAATCGATTCCCATTGGAAGGATGGTTCAATGTTTTGCATAGGTTAAATAACACAAAAAAGGCTTGCAAATGCAAGCCTTTTTAATCAACCTCAAATTATTATTTTACAAGGCAACCGCCTTTTTAAAGGCTCCGTTTCCATCGAATTCGAGCATGTATTTTTTAGCAGCAACTTCGATGATGATATGGTAGTCTTTTACTACATTATCTACAGAAGCGCTAGCTCCTTTTACGAAAGTCCAACCAGCATAATTGGCATCTAAATACGTTTTAACAGCAGCAGGGATGGAAGAAGCCGTTAAATCAGAAATGTTTAGGGCAGGAGGGTTATGTCCTGGGCCACCAGGTCCGCCAGCAGGAGGATTAGGTAGTAATTGGAAGTTCGCATCTAAATGAAATTCTTTTTTAGCTGTTCCTATTGTCACTCCCACGTGGTATTCAACGATGATGGAATCCTTAGAGATGGCAACCGCATAGTCGATTTTAAAGCCTGCCGCATTTGCATTTAGAAAGGACGTTAATCCAGCAGGTAAAGTGGTTAAATCAATTTTGGCAAAATTAGGACCCTTTTGATTCATTTCTTTCGACTTTAACACAGTTCCGTTTGCATCGATATCTAGGTCAAATGGAACACCAGCTTTGTCTACGTGAATGTGGTATACCGCGACACCGTTAGGGTCTTTCGTTAGTACAGCGCGTTTAAAGGTCATTCCATTTAGTGCCGCTTGAACTGGTGCAGGAAGATCCGCTAAGGCAATCTCCGTGGCTGCTGGAGCGGGTCCCTTTTTGCCTGGTTTTCCTTGTAATCCAGTGACCTGATTTAAAAAAGCTCCTGTTTCATCAAAGAAAACAGAATAATGCTCATTGTTGAAAATAAGTTCGACACGGAAACCAAGTTTAGTGCCTGTCGTTTTTTTCGAAGCATGCTCAAATACTGCGCCAGGGAAGTTCGTGTCAATATATGAAATGACCGCTGCAGGAAGGTCCGTTTTAGCAATTTTAACAGCCACTTCTTTTACGGTTCCTTTGTTTGAAACGACTACCTGTGCTTCCGTTGTTGAAGTTGTCACGTTTGCTACATACAGGGAATTCGTTTGTAAAGCGGAGTAATCTACGGCAGTTGCCTTTGGATATACGGTTGCAACCGCTTGAGTGACTAGAACTGGGACGTCTTGTGGCGCTAGAGTAGCGGCATTTTGTGGATCCACGTTTTGATCTTTCGTACATGCATTTAATGCGAGTACCGATACCAAGGCGAGTAAATAAACTTTTGTTTTCATGTTGTAAAGATTTGATTTGGTTATCAAACGGTAATTCTGATGCAATGATATAAGGCTGGAATGAAAAAAAGAAGAAAGAATGCAACCAATCGACGAATGGGCGCATCTAGTCTACAAAATTATCAGACTATTAATAATTTATAGTACCTTGTATTGCAAAGTACCTTTTGTTTCTTATCTTTGCAGTAGATTAACATATATCTATGAAAAAGCGGTTTGTTATTTTCTTGCTATTCGCCTTTTGCAGCTTCCAGGCCTTATCTTTAGGCTTTCCGCACCGTTTATATCCAGCTAAATTTTTGAAGAAGACTATCCAGGTTTTTGTGAAAAACTCAAAGAAATAATGTTTAATTTTGGTCAAAACATTGACCTATGATGAACTTATTTATTGAGTGGAACGCAGATCCGACGATTGTTAACTTATTGGGCTTTCCCATTCGTTGGTATGGCTTTTGTTTTGCTTTAGCTTTTTTAGCTGGTTTTCAGGTAGTCAGTTATATGTTCAAAAAGGAAGGCAGATCAGTCGAGCAAGCGGATCAATTGTTGATATATACTATGGTGGGGACGGTAGCCGGTGCGCGAATGGGTCATTATTTTTTCTATGAGTTTCCTTTGCTTTTAGCGGACCCAGTTCGCTTTTTCCTTCAAATGATTACACCGCCATTCTCGGGATTAGCGTCCCATGGAGCGGCCATTGGACTTTTTACCGCCTATTATTTGTACACAAAAAAACACAAAGATCAGTCCTATTTGTACGTGACGGATCGTATGGTGATTGCAACAGCCTTAGCTGGATTCTTTATTCGTTTTGGTAATTTGATGAATTCGGAGATTATTGGAAAACCGACAGATTTGCCTTGGGGATTTAAATTTATGCGGGATTATGAATTTAATCCGAGTGGTTTAGCGGCGTTTGTTGTGCCTCGCCATCCGTCTCAATTGTATGAGGCACTTTCCTGTTTGGTCATCTTTGCCTTTTTGTTGTGGATGTGGAATCGTCAAAAACAAAATACGCCGCATGGGATTTTGACCGGGTTGTTTATGATCATTTTATTCACCCTTCGATTTTTTTATGAGTTTTTGAAGGAGAATCAAAGTTCATTTGAGGATGGTTTGACCCTGAATATGGGCCAAATCTTATCCATTCCAGCTATTCTTTTCGGCGTAGGAGTTCTTCTGTACGCAAAGCGTAAAACTACTTAGTATAGTCAATACGCAAGTGGGATAAATCGGGCAGGTGCTTTTTAGGACGCTTTAGCTCGTATTCGTAGATCACTTCTCCTAGGTTTTTAAAGAAAGGAAATCCGATGGAGTCATAATCGTATTTTTCGTCATTGAAGATTTCATCTTCATTACAGAGTATTACGGCCGTTACGATAAATTCTACTTTTTTATCGAAGTCCACCACATAGGCATTGTCTAACAGAAAACCGTAGGCGTCACCTACTTTGTTAAATATCCGAATGGATGGATTTAAAGGGACATTTTTCTCTGATCCATAATACAAGAATTTGCAGTAGGTGGCATGTTCGTCCGTATATTTTGGCTCTTTAGATTCCGTCGGATACATGGACATGTAGCGGTAAAGGAATTGGTAATCCTCTTTTGAAAGCTTAAATCGATCCTTTTTAGGGAAAGCATCTGGCAGCATCAATCTTTTAAGAAATTCATGTTGCGCTTGTAATGGGTAGGCATTTTTTAGACTAAAGTCCAAAGGTCGATCTTCCACTATTCCTGCATCGTTCATGGTTCCTTTTCCTAATAAAATGGAACTATGAGCAGCATAGGGCTTATCATTAAATGCTTCCGATTGCTGATACAGCAAATTGCCTGCGGTATCTATCAATTGAATGGGATTTGTGTATTGATTTTCTAAGCGAGGAAGAGGCGTTTGTAAACGGTGGGTGAGGCGGACTCCTTGGAATCCTTTATTGGCCATGGATTCGTTGAAGGGTCTTTGGCCTAAAAATTCATATAGGCGATTATAAGCCTCATTATCCGAAACCAAGAGAATCTTTTTAATGTAATGAGCGATGCTGGGTAAACCGGACGCAGCAGAAGAGTCTGTCTTGATTTCGAGTTGTGAAGGTCGATTTTTTAGCGTTTGAAAGGTAGACTCTTTTTTGATTTTATGGGAATTCAGTTTTTCAAGGGCTAACACACTGGCCGCTAATTTTACCGTACTGGCCGGGTAAAAATATTCATTCGAATCTGCGCGATAGGAATAGGTAGTGAGGTGAGGTTTGTTAGTAGCATCCCGGTTAATTTGGGTATACAAGATTTGCAGGCGGTATTTCTGAGGATTATCGGTTAGCTTCTTGAACTTTTCTGGATGCGCCAGCAAAAGTTGATCTAAGATAGGGGCGGGTTTTTGAGCGAAAGTACTCATACTAAGTAGTAGAAATAATAAGTTACGCATAGCTGATGATGGCTGCAGTGATGTGGTCGATATCTTCAATTGTGAGGCAGGCAGGTAAAATGGCCCGACAAACAGGTGGTGCGGATATATCAGGATAGGCGAAATGATTGACTAAAATCCCTTCTGATTTTAAATGATTAAACAGTCCAGACTCTTTTGAGCAAAAGGCAGGGTAACCTGCTTGATAGCTGATAGCTGGTTGAAGTCCCTGTAAATTAGTGGCAAAGCGATTCGCAAGGACTTTGCTCTTTGCGCTTTGTTCTTTGTATGCTTCCATTGACTTTAATCCGGCATAACAAAAAGCAGGATTAGGAGGCGAGGAGCCTACCCAAAATGGGTCTGTTTTAATGGCTGAAATAGCTGCGAATGACCCTAAAATGACACCAGCTGGGATTCCAAAGGCTTTCG
>ERZ650308.569-NODE-569-length-19967-cov-10.273554_pt1 | contig 19967 bp, 19 predicted proteins | sample MGYA00376244_ERZ650308 | MGnify/ENA primary metagenome ERZ650308 (study PRJEB26733, sample SAMN07839295) | wastewater metagenome | biome: small river; feature: stream; material: water | place: USA: North Carolina | collected 2016-04-26 ... | reverse complement strand
GATTTTGATTAGTAGCAGGATAGTTCTTTATGCACTATAATGCCACATTATGTAACTAAGCTTTGGGAAAGTTTTTGTTGCCTTGCACTATTTTTCTATCGGAGTGATTAACTTCTGGCATACAAAAACTTTTGGAGCGTTGGGAAGGGGTGGCAACTGGAAACTAATTAAAACATACTTCCATTACTATACTATTCGGAAAAATATTTTTTGTAAAGCACAGCAAGACTTTAATTTTTTTATTACTGTTTTCATTTAATAAGAAAGAATAAAGTAGATTTTATAAGCCTTTTTCACATTTAACAAATAGAATATAAACTATCTTTAGTTCTTTTTTTATGTATCAATTATTATCACAAAAGTATTTTTGTTATCCTGCCTATTTCTATTAGCTGAGGAAGAATTTAACTATTATTTTACCAATTTCAATATTCTTAATGCACCGCTACCAACAACAGCAAATACAATAGCTCCGATAATCAAATCAGGATAGCTTGAATTGAGCCAATGAACCAAAAGCCCTGCAACGATAACACCCGAATTGATTATAATATCGTTTGATGTAAAAATCATAGTTGCCTGTATGTGGGCTTCTTTGCTTTTGTTCTTTTGCAACAGGTAAAGACAAAATATATTTGCCATTAGTGCCAAAACAGAAACGATAATCATAGTTTGAAAATCGGGCATTTTTTCAAAGCCTAAAAAACGCCTGATAACTTCAACAAAACCAATAACAGCCAATAGGATTTGAAAGTACCCTGCAAATTTGGAGATGATGTTTTTCCTTGCTATTGTTCCACCCACAGCTAATAAAGCCAAAGCATAAACGATACTGTCCGCAAGCATATCCAAACTATCAGCTACCAAACCCATTGAATTGGAAAAAATGCCAAACACCATTTCCAATCCAAAGAAAACGAAATTAATAATCAGTACAGTCCAAAGTAGTTTCCTTTGATTATTATTTGTATCTGTTTCAAAAATTGCATTGCTTTCTTCAGTTGAAATCAATGTAGTATTCAGGTTTAGTGTTCCCAAAGCCGTTAAAATCGGGTCGGGATTTCCATTGTGATAAACGTTCAGCTTTCTGTTTGGAATATCAAACTCTAATGATTTTACCGTATCAAAGTTTTGCAGTTTCATACGGATTAACTGCTCCTCACTTGGGCAATCCATTTTTGTAATATTGAATATTGTTTTGTTCATCTTTTAAAGTTTAAATTTTATTCCTCCGTTAATTACAAATCCGTCCAATGGTGAATAAATATCTTTAAAAACAGGGTTGGTTATAGTACCTGTATAAATGTTATCAAAACGTGTCTGTCTTGTATCAAGGAAGTTTTCAAAGTTGATATATAAAGAAAATCTTTCCCAAATCTTTTCAGCCATAAAGCCACATGTCCAATAATCGTTTCCTATTGTTCCGTCATTGAGCTTTTGCGGACTGAAATAATAGGCTTCTAAACCAATCTTCCATTTATCCTCAATTTCATACATCAGTACAGAGTTAATACGGTGTTTTGGGGTTAATGGATTTTCGGTAGTTGTTCCGTTTTCAATCAATCGGGTATCGGTAAAGGTGTAGCCCAGAAACAGTTTCAAATCATCATATCCTATTTTTACGTTGGTTTCTGTTCCTTTAGTATGAATGTAGCCCGATGAATTGATGAACTGATAAAGATTAGCAGATGGATTTTGAAGCAACAAAGGATTATCCAGATAAGTATAAAAAAACAGTTGGTTTATGCTGAATGTCCAATCATCGCCTATATTAGTACGGTAGTTGATGTCTGCATTTGCTCCGTAACTTCTTTCTAATTTATTGGTTTTATTGTTAATAGGCATTACGTTTTGGTACTGTATGCGTTCGCTTTCTTCGGTAAAAATGGTTGGTGTTTTGTAGCCAAATCCGCCCCCGATACGTGAAGTCAAACCGTTTGCAATCTTAAACAATGCCGATACTCTTGGCAAAAAAACAGCTCCGTAATCTATCACGTAATCCGTCCTTAAACCTGTTTCTAATTGAAGCCAATCGGTAGCCTTAAAAGAATTTTGAACGAAAGCCCCGAATGTGGTTTGGTTGTAATCCCTCAACGGAAATGCGGTAATCTGTTTTTCTTTAAAATTGTCCGTCCAAATATTAACGCCTGTTACCCATTCCGATTTTTCTTTGCTGTGCGTATAGCTTGCTTCCGTAAAAGTAGCGGTCTGCGTTCCCTCAAATTCGTAATTCGGAATAGCCGTATTGCGGTTAAAATAACTTACGCTGTTTTTGATTTGTACAAAACTGTTTTCGTTTACAGTATGGTCAAAAACAAATTGAGTGGAATAACGCTGTGTTTTGTTTTCCTCAAAATATTGATGTGTGTTATCCCCTTTGCCTTTGATGTAAAGCATATCGCCACCCAAACGGTTTTCAATGGTGGTGTTAATGCCAAAGTTCATTTTTGTTTTATCATTGAAGTAAACAAATAATTTAGGGTTCAGTACATACCTTTCAAATTGGGGAATTGCAGAAAGCCCGATTTTTGCAGGGTCGTAAGCTCCGTTGCGATTATGTGAAGCAAATATTGTCGTTCCGATTTTCTTAAACTTCTGTCCGTAAAAACCGTTGATGTCTAAACCTCTGCCTGATGTTCCGTTTAAATGAAAACGCAAATCCCTTTCTTCCGCTGGTGTTTTGGAAATCAGATTTACCAAACCTGCTATTGCTCCACCACCGTACAGCGTAGAAGTTGAACCTTTGATAACTTCAACCTGTTTTAAGTCAAGCGGTGGAATTTGCAACAAGCCTAACCCACTTGAAGCACCCGAATAAATAGGAAAACCGTCTTTTAGAATTTGCGTATATCGTCCGTCAAGCCCTTGAATACGAATACTTGCATTGGCACTTGTGGGCGATGTGGTTTGTACGTGAATACCTGTACTTTCACTCAAAAGCATACGAATATCCCCTGCTTTCATATTGCCTTTTTCGTCTAATTCCTCTCTTCCGATAAACTCAATGCGTGTAGGGATATTTTGGATAGTTCTTGTACTTCTTGTAGATGAAATAACAATACCGTCTAACTCTGTTGAACTTTCATAGAGTAAAATCTCAATCGGGGTTGTATCTTCTAATGGAAAGTTAAAGCTGTCGGTACGTTGGGCAAAACCAACATAACTAAATTGAATTACTTGCAGACCGTTTGGAATACCTGTTAATATGATTTGTCCGTTTTCATCTGAAGTTGTTCCGATTGTGGTTCCTATAACCTGTACGGTTACGTCCATTAAAGGCTCTTTTTTTTCGCTGTCTTTAATTACTGCTTTGAACGTATTTTGTGCATATACACAAAGGTTGAGTGTCATAAAAAATGACACAATAAGTATTTTTTTCATTGTAAAAATGATGCTTAATATGAATAAATGAATTGTAGCGGTGCTATGCACCGCAGGAAATAAACTGTGCTGAAAGCACTACATATTAAACAAGCTGTGGGGGATGCCAAACGGAAAAGGGAAAATTATAACCAGGCGGTGTTGGCATTGTTCCTAATTTTCTTTGCGGTTCTTTTACTGAATGTGTAACCGAAAAATGAAAAGTAGTTAAAACAAATCCTGTACAGGTGTTACAGCTAAAAAAAGGCGAACAACAACCCTTATTGCAATTTTGGTCTTCCTGTCCGTTTTGTCCTTGCTCAGTTGTATGCTCCTGCATACATTTATCCTCAACAAAAGTCGGTAATGCTGATAACAGCAAGACATAAAAGGCTAATATTAAAGATATAAATTTCATTTTGCGAAGATACTGAAAAAAATACTCTTTTAGGAAAAGTACAATTTAGTTCGTAAATATAATATGTTTCTTTTTATTAGAACTATAACAGATTAGTAAACTATCTTCATTTAAGGTAGGGAAAGCAGATATTGTTATTGAAAAAATATTATTCTTCATAAAATTTCATTTTAATTTCTATGTGTAAAATGCTTTTTCCATTACTTCCTGTTCGCTTCGGGAAATTCCGATTTCATTTGCCATTGTTTTCCATTTGGTCGTAACTCCTAAGACTTGCTGGATAATTTCCTCCATTTGATTATTGTTTAATCGGAAATATTCACCTACACTTTTTGCTAAATCGAAATCCAATTCATTGTTATCAGTATCAATATTTAAGGCTAAGCCGTCTTTGTCTATGGAAGGATTGAGGTCATAGGCCGGAGATAATATCCAACCTTCTTTGGTTAGTATAAATCCGTGGTTTCTTAAATGATCATCGGTGTTGGAAATGGCTATGTTGAAGATTATCCTTCGCCATAGTTGGTGTAGGTTGGCTTCTATGTTTGCTCCGTGATTACTAATAAATTCTGCAATATCTAAGTAGCTTGCTTGGTTGTCTCTAATGGTGTCTTCGTTATTTCCGGTCATTGTCATTGCGGATGCAAAGTGGATTCGTTCTCCGTTTTTACGGTCGAAACGTTTTGTGAAAAAGGTATGGTGTTTGCCTAAAATTCTTTCCATATGACAAGGTGCCATTTCAATTCCAGCCTTAGTTGCCAATTGATACGCTAAAAATTCCCAAGCAGCTTTGTCAATGGTATCTGTTTTGGATGGAAATTTGGCAATCCAAAGACTTTTATCTGCGTCTAGAATATTGGCTTTAGGTCGTGCTCCACCTAATGACGAACCAGGTGTTATTAGTACTGAAAGGTATCTGTTGACATCTTCATTATTTATATCATTTTCAAAAATGAAGGCAGCATTTTGAAGCTCTCTAATTGAAGCCCAAGGAGGTGTTGATGTTACTTTATCATTGTCTAAAAATTCACCCACCAGGTCTATTTTAAAACGCAATGCTCCCATACGGCTTTCATCAAAAACACCTAACAGAAAATCTATATCGTAAAGAGTTTTAGGCTTTACATTCTTTTCTCTTGCCAATTGTGCTTCTCTACGTTTCATTAGTGTGCGTCCCCAAGTATCGGGCATACTGTCGAGAAAAATGCCGAAGTTCTCTTTTTGATTTGGATATTGTGGCCCACCATACAATTGTATGTCGGGGTCGAGTAAGAATTGTTGTCCTGATTTGAGCCAGTCCTTATCGTACTCAAAGCTAAATGCTTTCTTGCCTTTGGCTTGTTGTGCAGACAAAATACCAACTATCTTTGGTTCTTGCATTCCAATCCAATGAGCGTAAACGTATATATCGGTTTTTGTGGACATTTTAGACGGTTGTATTTTTTAATTTAAAAGGTTCTCGATACAATTTTCACTCCATTGCATTGCGTAAAAATCACTCGAACTGACGTTTCATTTATATCTTATAATTATTTTAAAAGTTCGAGGTCTTGGAGTTTTCTTCCCAGTTCGTCGTCTGCAGCTAGTTTTAAGAAATCATCCTGTAGGCCTAGCACTCGTAGTACATTGAAATAGGCACCCATAGCCACACTTGGGCTTCCCTGCTCAATTAGGTGTAAAGTTGACCTCGCAATATCAGCTCTTTCCGCCACTTGAATCATTGTAAGTTTTCGCCTTTTACGAGCCATCTTTACATTTTCTCCCATCTGCTCTAATACTTTCTCGTATTTTGGAAAAACGGATTGCTTTTTACTGGTTGTTGCCATATCAAATGTTTGTTATTCTGAACAAATATACTATTTATGTTTGAAATAACAAACATAAGTGTTTTTTAGTTGTGTTATAACTTTGGCAAAAAAACCTACTTTTTGCCAAAATTATATAGCTGATTTCTTTTGTTGCGTATTGTGATATACTTTATATTACAAATAATAAACTAAAATATTGATAGTAAACTAATGTGGTTTATTGTGTAAAAACAGGTTTATTGTTTTGTTTATGAGGTGTTTACTGTTTAACAATTTTTCCACCCACTTATTCACCCACTTTTAGATGTTAATTTCTCTTGAATTGAAAATTATTATTTTTTATTATTCAATAAATCAGCTGCTTAGCAATACGACATAAAGAGATTGTAGGTTAATTATCTACCCACCTTTTCTACCCACTTTCTTGTCTTCACTACTCTATTTTTCAATAATTGAGACAAATATTGAACATTGCGATATGCAATAGGGTCTATGATCATTTATAGTTGTTTTGTCAGGTTGAACCTGATTATTTTACTACGAAACATCTTTTTTTCCGTTAAACTTTGGCAGTAAACAACATTTATTGCCGAAGCTTAATCGTATTCAAAGGAGTCAATAAAAAACTTTAGGTTATATAATTCAAGTACGCAATCGTCTTCTAAATCTTCGTTTTTTAGTTGGTCTATTTCTATAAAGGATAGGTCGTTTGCAAAGGACTTTTCGCCTATTAGATGTTCGATGTGAACATAAACTGCCTCTCTAAGTCTTGGGTTGTCTTTATGGATGATGTAATTTTTGAGCAATACTTTTATTCCTAAATCGGTTGGTTTGTTTGGGTTTTCTAATGGTATGAAATACATTTCGCTTATTCGTAAAGTGATGCCGTAATACTCTAGTGGTTTGTCGGTGCCGTTTTCGTATTTGGTTAGGTTGGTTTCGGGTTGGAGAAAAGCGGTTATTTTCCAACGTTTTATATTTGGAGAATGACGAACTAGTAATTCTACTTCTTTGAAAAGATAGGGGTTTCCGTTTGCTGTAATGATTATCTCTGCACCGTTTGTTTTGTTTTTGATGATGAGGTCTAGATCTTTGTTGTATTGATGTAGTACCTCGATTAGTTTGTCGAAATGTGTTTTTAGTTCTTCTTTTGGGATTTCGTTTAGGAGTAGAAAAACGAAGTTGTTTTGTTGGAAGTAGTTCCAGAAGGTGGTTATTGTTTTCATTTTGTTACTTTTTGTTGAAACGCGGATTTACACGAATTTTATCTTTTGTCTTGTGCTGTTTTTTCGAATGAAATTAAATTGACCATCTCACGTAATCTAGAACGAATTCGGTTGCCGTAGTGGGTTTCTATTTCTGTGGCTGATAGGTTTGTGGTGATGTGGGTTTTTAGTTTTTTTGAGATGAATATATCATATCGGCTTAATATAATTTCTGCCATTACATTGCATTCGTTGCCGAAGTATTTTAAATTATTTTCTGTTCCTAAATCGTCGAAACAATAGGTTCTTGGTTCTGATTGGTAGAGTTTACCGATGCTGTATTTGTGAATGATTTGGTAGCCATCTTGGATGAATTCAAAGCTGATGTCTCGACAGGGTTTCACGTAGAATTTGTGTTCGGTTGCTGTTAGGTATTTCATTAGGTTCATGAGTGATGTTTTTCCGCAACCTATTGGACCGGATAATAGTATTCCCTTGTTGAGATTTATTCCGTATTGAAAACATGTTGGCTCGTCTCTTAGGAAATAGGCAATGAGTTTGTACACGATTGGGTAATCGGTTTCTATTATCTTGAAATGATTGCCGTATAGTTCAACTCCTTTTTTTTCTAACCAAGTAATGACCTCATCATAGCTATAATGGCTCTGAATAGTCTTTGTCGGTTGTTGTATTAAGCTGTTTTGCTCTGTTTGGTTGTTCTGCATTTGAAATGAATTTTGGTGCGTTAATCATCCAATTTTGTGCTGCTGCTTGCCAATCGACCATTGGTGTTTTCCCACCGACTAACCAACCGACACTTTTGAAGTAATTGTAGAATTTTTGAGCTTCTTGTTCCGGAAAGTTATTTTCTTGGAAATAGGTTTTTACTATTTCGATTGTTGGTTTCTCGACTTCGCTCGAAGTGACAAATTCATCTTTCTTTTTTTCGCGCAACTTTTTTTCTTTCTCATCTTCGGTTTCATTTTTTAAAACTGAATTATTTATTTCTTCAAAATTTTTTGTGTGTTTTTCCAAGTTTGAAACGTTTTTATCGTTTAAAATGTTTGTATTGTTTATATAGTTTATAGAAGGTACTACTGCTTGTTCAGTACCTGTTTCACTACTAGTACAAGACTTGTTCAAAGCTTGTTCAGAAACAAGTTCATTAAGTGGTTCATTTTTTGGTTTTCTTTCGGATTTTGGCAGCGGTTTTAAATCTTCCGAAAAGTTGAATAAAATGACATGACTTCCTTTGAATGGATTGTATGATGGTTCGTAATTGATGTAACCCAAACTATGCAAGTTCTTCAGACATTTATGATAGGTTGCTTTGGAACTGATTTTGCTTATTCGCATTACCTCATCGCGATTGATACTTATTGGATTTTTGAAGCGGTTGCAGTTCCAAAATTGGAATAAGGCAATGTATAAGCTAACATGTGTTGGATTTAATGTTTTATCAATGGCTACTTTTTCGAAGAAACCTGTTAGATGTTTGATATAATTCATAATTGCTAAAATTATTTGAACAGAGTAGGCAAAGCATTTACCTTATTTCCATTTAGTAACTTATCGATGTCTGAATTGTCATAATACATAATGCCACCAACTTTGGTATAGGTCAGTGTTCCGTTGATGCGGAGATTTTGTAAAGTACCGGGAGAAATGTTTAACAGTTTGCGGACTTCATTGGATTTGAGCCACTGTTTTGTTTGTTGCGGTTTGGATTGAATGATTTCTTTTAAATCGTTCAAAAGAAGACTTCTGAATTCGTTTAAGTCCTCGCGTGTGATAACTTCGATTGCCATAACGTATGTTTTAGATTGTTATGGTACAAAATTGTAGTATTTGAATAGTTTTAAATCACAAGTCAATCACAAGTTGTGATTGATTTTTATACAAAGTGTTGTATTTATTGGTCTTAAAGTAAGTCGTCTGTGTTTTCCATCCGTTTTACTAATTTTTCTTTTAATGCGTTTAAGAATTTGGTTTGGTCTGATTTTCGCATTCTAATTTCAAGGAAAGCACGGTGGTATTGCCCTAAATCGATGTTGAATATGTTTTCAAAATACTCCGCAATATCTTTCAAATCGGATGCTCCATTATTAAACACACCTTCGGTATGCAAAGCATATAAAAGCTCTATTAATGCGACTTTAGAACCTGTCCAAGTTTGCTTTACCTTCGGGTTGACTTGTGATTTTTCCTTTGTGTCTTTATTTTCCATCATCAACAATTTATCTTCGAGATAAACTTGGATTAAATCGTGCGCTAAAATCTTTGCTACTTTAAAATCGTGAGAGGTTGAAAATGTATGATCTGCTTCAAAATAAAAACTATCTAAAGCTAATTTTACATCGATTTTTCCTCGTAAAAAATATTTGTGATCTAAATAGCTGCTTCCTGTTCTGTAATATCTGTAGAAGTCTAAGTTACCATCAAAATATCTTTTAAGTTTATCTAATTCGTTATTAAGGTATCTTTTGATAATTCTTTCACCACCATGCGGTTTCTTCGTTTCAATTTTGAATATGACGTTATAATAAATTAGTTTCGACGTAAATTTTGGCTTTACATTTTTAAAGAACTCTATTTCTTGTTGACTTGATTTATTTTTCTCTTTTTCAAATAATACTTTTAATTTTTGGAGTGATTTCAAAATAATATCTATAGCACTTTCACAACGCTTGATTGGGTCGTCTATTTCTAAATCAGTAAAATTTAACTGTTCGTTTAAATCTGTTAATAATTGGTTGATTTTTGGGTTCAATTTCTTTGGTATTAATTTTTGATTGAAACTTTTTTAATAATTTAAACTAATACCTAACCCAAATCCCATATCACTATCGTAATGTGTTCTTAAACTTATATTTCTTTTTAAAATGTAACGTGCATCTAGCATAAATTCTGTATCGGTGTTTACCATAAACCCCATTCTTAAGCGTTTTGAAATTGGAATATCCTCTCTCATTAACTGTAATCTTATGTTTCCATCCTGAAATACTTCTGCTTGAGCAATTACTAACATTGGTAATGTGTAATTAACCCCGGCACTTAGAACGGCCCTTTTATCTTTGGTATTTTCTTGTCCAAAAATGTTTTTTTCTATCATTCCATCCATATTCCTGTAACGCCAATCGAAACCAATAAAAGGCATCAACCACTGCATTTTTCCTATGTATCTGCCTAAATGAAATTCGGCTTCATAACCATGCATATCATTGTATCCTAGTCGCCATTCTGCACCTAAACTCCAACGTGTATTTTGGATCATTGCCATACCATCATTTCCATTAGTAGCAAAATCATTTTCTGCCATGAAATGAAAAGCTCTATCATCGGCAAATAATTTTCTTTGTGCTACTTTTGGATTTGGAATTAGCGGATTTGGCGTTTGGTTTTCATAGGTGAATACTCTTCCCATTCCTGCCATCATGTGATACAAAATATGACAATGAAAAAACCAATCTCCTTCAACATTGGCATTGAATTCAATTATGTTGGTTTCCATAGGCATTAAGTCCATTACATTTTTTAATGGTGCATATTCCTCTTGACCATTTAATATTCTGAAATCATGTCCATGTAAGTGCATTGGATGACGCATCATGGAACCATTGTAAAGTGTAATTCTAATGTTTTCTCCTTTTTTTATTAGGATTTTATCTGTTTCAGAAACTACTTTATTGTCTAAACTCCAAACATATCGGTTCATGTTACCTGTTAGTTCAAAACGAAGTTCTTTTACTGGGGCATCTTTGGGTAAAGTTGTTTTATCGGTCGCTTTCAACATGGCATAATTGAGTGTTGTAATTGTAGATAACGCATTGGCATTGTACTGATTTTGATTGTGATTGGAATGATCGGTACTCGTTTCCATATCGCTCATAGTACCCTTATGTTTTGCGCTTACTGCACCAGTTATTTCTGGGTACATTACTACATTCATATCCATTTGATTTAATGACATACTCATTCCCATATCATCTAAATCCCCATTCATTTTCATCATTCCGTTCATCATTTTCATTCCCTCAAAATATTTTAATTTTGGCAACGGAGCAATCAATTGTTTGATGCCATTTCCAATGTATAATGAAGTAGATTTTGTGCGGTCTTCTGGAGTTGCTAAAAATTCATAAGAAGTATTACTTGCAGGAATTGTAACTATAATGTCATAAGTCTCGGATACTGCTATCAATAATCTATCTACTTCAACAGGTTCTACATCGTTACCATCACTAGCTACAACTGTTATTTTTCCTCCAGCATAAGTTAACCAAAAGTATGATGAAGCTCCACCATTTGCCACACGCAAACGAACTTTATCTCCACTTTTAAACTGTGATAACTGACTTTCATTTTTACCATTAATCAGAAACTTATCATAATATACATCGCTCACATCCATAGCATTCATTCGTTTCCATTCATTGGCTATTTTTGTTTTGAAATGACCTTGTTTTATGGCTTCAGCATAACTTTGTGTTGTTCCTTTTTTAATTGCAAACCAATCGGTTGCATTGTGTAACATTCTGTGAACGTTCTCGGGTTTTAAATCGGTCCATTCACTTAAAATAATAGGCACAGTTGGTAAATCATCTATACCTTTTCGGAATGTTTTGTCATTTTGTTTTTTGTTCATAATGAACATACCATACATACCAATTTGTTCCTGTAATCCTGAATGACTGTGGTACCAATGAGTTCCGCTTTGAATTATTGGAAACGAATATTTGTGAGTAGTTCCCGGTTCTATTGGCATTTGTGTAAGGTTTGGGACACCATCTTCTTTATTAGGTAAAAATAGTCCGTGCCAATGCAATGAAGTGCTTTCTTTTAATTCGTTATGTACATAAATTTCAGCAATATCACCTTCTGTAAATGTTAATGTTGGCATAGGAATTTGACCATTTACTGCAATTGCTCTTTTTTCTTTTCCAGAATAGTTTACGATGGTATCACGAACATATAAATCGTAACGAACTATGTTTTGCGAAAACAGCGTTTGTGTTGCCAAAACGAAGATTACGATTGGTAACAGTTTTTTTAAAAGAATGTTTTGTATATCCATTATAGTAATTGTATTATTTTAATTTTACACTATTATTTTTTTAACAAGATTTCCCAATCTGAAATTTTATTGTTCAAACTATCAATAGTTTTTTTCATTTTCTCCTTATCAGCAATTGAAATGGCTCGCTTTGCAGCTTCAATTGCAATAGTGTAATCTTTGTTTTCAGAAGCTAATTTTTGTCTTAGATTAGGATAATAGAAATTTTGAGGATTTATTTTTTCTGCTTCCAAAAGCCATATAATTGCTTGTTTATAATCTCTATTAGTACTGTAATAATAATTAGCTGCCTGAAATAATAAATTGGCATCCTGAGTTTTACCCTTAATTATATGTTGATCTATCAATGCCACTATTGTATCGTCCTCTTTGCTCTTTACAGGTATTTTAACCATTGTATTTTCCCAAAGTATTTTTAGAAATGCTTCTCCTTTGCTATTGATGTCATTTAATTCAATAGTAAATGTTTCATAAAAGTTGTGACTTTTTTCTAAAGGGACTTTGAAACGCATAATATCTTTTTTCTCATCATAGCCAGTTTCACCATGTAAAGTAGTGTCTGAGTTGACAATTATAGTCCACTCATTTATTGAAGGAATTGAGTATATTGAATAGCTACCCGTTTTTAATACATTGTTACCAAAAGAAATATCTTCGGAAGTTGTTATGACAGTACAGTCACTTGCACCAGTGCGCCAAAGCTTATCAAAAGGTACTAACTCACCAAATATTTTACGCCCTCTGACCAACGGTCTGCTGTATGTTATTTTGATTTTTGCACTACCTACTTCTTGCTCAAATGAAGCTGCCGGACTGGCAGAAGTAATTCTTATCTGGACTTTGTTTTGTGCAGAAATAAATACTGATTGTAAAATAATTAGGGGAAATAGGAATATTTTTTTCATTGTTTTGAATTATTGATTACTGTATTTTTATACTTTATGTTATATTGATTTTGTGATTTCTAACAGCAATTATCTCCGGCTTGTATTGGTGGACACTTTACAGTTCCGTAACTACAATAAACGCAACAATCGCCTTGTTTAGGTCTTAAAACTGTTTTGCATTTTTCACACTCATAAAAAAACTGACAAGCATCGGTTGGCATTATTTCGTCTTTACTATACCCACAATTTGGACATGTTAATGTAGATTTTAATTCTACTGATTTTCCATTGTAGATAGTGCAAGTATCACAATTTCCGTGTAATTTGTTTCGATAATAATTTACTATCGTAGCTATGAAAAGCCCAAGCATACCAGCATAAATTAAATAAACTGCATTTTCTGATTTGCTAAAATAATAGGCAAATAATATTGTTATTCCACTCGGGATTGCTATTAATAAAGGATACAGGCAACGATGTTTACGATAGGAAATGATTAAGCCAACAATGGAAATTAAAACCATCGCTTGAAAAATCCACATCGTCCATCCTCCAAATAATTCAAAGCTTCCAAGTCCAAGAGCTGATGCTGCAAATGCAAAAAGAGGAAAACAGCAAGGCGAAAACAGTGCTGTGAAAAAAAGCCCCAGAGTGCCTAATTTATCTACATTATTAATTAATTTCATTTTGTTGTTTTTGTTATTATTTAAAGTTTTAAATTTCGTAATCTCAATGCATTTACAATTACAGATACAGAACTAAATGACATTGCTAAAGCGGCGATCATAGGAGATAATAAAATTCCAAAAACTGGATATAAAACTCCTGCTGCAATTGGTACACCTAATACGTTATAGAAAAAGGCGAAAAAAAGATTTTGTTTAATATTTCTCATAACAGCATGGCTTAAGTTTTTGGCTTTTACAATGCCTTGTAAATCGCCTTTTACTAAAGTGATTTTGGCACTTTCTATGGCTACGTCTGTTCCGGTTCCCATTGCTATTCCGATATTGGCTTGTGCTAATGCCGGAGCATCATTAATACCATCACCAGCCATGGCCACAATTTTGCCTTCTGCTTGTAATTTTTTGATTTCGTTTAATTTGTCTTCGGGTAAACATCCTGCTTTATAGGAAGACAGGTTCAATTCTTCTGCAACTGCTTTGGCTGTATTGATATTATCGCCTGTCATCATAATTACTTCAACTCCTTGTTGCATCAGTTCTTTTATTGCAGCGGCACTTGACGTTTTTATGGCATCAGTAATGGATACAAATCCAACAGCAATACCTTCTACTGCAATATATGAAACGGTTTTTCCTAGTTTTTGTTCGGTAATGATTTTGTTTTCTATATCGTCAGAAATACTAGCTTTTACTTGTTCCATTAGTTTTTTATTACCTAATGCTACTTTTTTATTGGTTACTGTTCCTGTAACTCCTTTTCCGGCAATGGCTTCAAAATCTTTTACTTCGATTAATGAAATGGATTTTGTTTTGCCATAATTGACTACGGCTTGTGCTAATGGATGCTCACTATATTGGTTTAATGAAGCTATGCTTTGCAATAAATCGTTATCATTGTTATTGGTCGCATAAATTTTTTCGACTGATGGTTTTCCTTCGGTTATTGTTCCTGTTTTATCCGTTATAAGCACATTTACTTTATTCATGTTTTCCAGAGCTTCGGCATTTTTTATCAAAACGCCGGATTGTGCACCTTTACCAACACCTACCATTACTGACATGGGTGTTGCTAATCCTAACGCACACGGACAAGCAATAATTAAAACGGCAATAGCATTTATAAAACCATATACTAATGCCGGTTCGGGACCAAACTTTGCCCAAATGATAAATGTAATTGCTGATATAATTACTACAATAGGAACAAAATATTTGGAAATGCTATCGGCTAATTTTTGGATTGGCGCTCTCGAACGGGAAGCATCGTTGACCATTTGAACGATTTGAGAGAGTAGTGTTTCTGAACCCACTTTTTCTGCAACCATTATAAATGACTTGTTCCCATTGATTGTTCCGGCAATTACATTGTCGCCTTTCTTTTTGTCAACGGGTATTGGTTCGCCTGTAATCATGGCTTCATCGATACTGCTTTCACCATCGGTAATTTTCCCATCAACAGGAATTTTGTCTCCGGGTTTTACCCGTAATAAATCTCCTTTTTTGATGTCGTGGATTGAGATTATTTTGTCGCCTCCTTCTATTACTAAAGTAGCTTCTGTAGGTGCTAGTTTTAATAATTCTTTTATTGCTCCACTGGTTTGACTGTGCGCTCTTGCTTCAAGTAATTGTCCTAACAAAACTAAAGTCAAGATTACTGTCGTGGCTTCAAAATAGAGCAACACTGTTCCGTGTTCGGTTTTGAATTCGCTTGGGAAAATATCAGGAAAAAACATTCCGACTAAGCTAAAAAGAAAAGCTACTCCTGTACCAATTCCTATAAGGGTAAACATATTTAGATTCCATGTAATGATGGATTTCCATGCCCGAACAAAGAATATCCAACAAGCATAAAAAGCTACAGGCAGCGACAATAGTAATTGTACCCAATTCCATTTAGGAGCATCCATTATTTTAAATAATGGATTATTGTGAGCCATTTCTATCATTGCAATGGCGAAAATGGGAACTGTAAATACAACCGCAATTTTCATCTTCTTTACAAGATCCTTATACGTTTTTTGGTCTTCGGTATCGCTTGGATTCATTGGCACTAAATCCATTCCACAAATAGGACATGAACCCGGAGTTTCTTGAATAACTTCGGGGTGCATAGGACACGTATATAATGTCTTGTTTGCAGTTAGTTCAGGTGCTTTGACTAAATCCATGCCACACACAGGACAGTCACCTGCTTTGTCGTAAACTTTTTCGCCTTCGCAATGCATTGGACAATAATACTTTCCTGGCGCATTGGTTTGGACAACAGTTTCTTTTTTATGATTGTGGGAATTCATGGAGCAACATGATTTTTCAGCAACATCTTTCGTTAAAGTGTGCTCCTTGGTTTTAGCGCTGCTCATTTCTATGGTGTATTTTCCAACAGCAGTTAATGCTTCTTGCAATTGTGTTGTTGGAATGTGCTTTTCCATAGTTATAGTGGCTATAGGTGGGTTTAATGAAACTTTTGCTTCAACGCCATCAATAGCATTCAATGTCTTCTCTACTTTAGAGCGACAACAGTCACAAGTCATTCCGGTAATATTGTAAGTATGTATCATCTTTTTGTTATTTTAATACAAATTTCCAGTTTAACAGTTCATTGGAGTTGCACGATTTTGGGTTTGATTTGCAAGATTTATAAATCTTCAATTTGTCTTCGTTTTATAGATTTTAAGTTTTTAAAATAAGTTGGCGAAAAGCCAGTTATCTTTTTGAACTGATTGCTTAAATGAGAAACACTACTGTAGTTTAAAGAATAGGCAATTTCACTTAACGAGAGTTCATCATAAATAATCAGCTCTTTTACTTTCTCGATTTTTTGATTCATAAAATACTTCTCAATGGTAGTGTTTTCTACTTCAGAAAAGAGATTACTCAAGGTATTGTAGTCTTGATGCAGTTCTTGTGAAATATAATCGGATAAGTTAATTTTCAAATCGTTGTTTTTATTCTGAACCACATCAATAATGAGTGTTTTAATCTTATCGATAGTTTTACTTTTCTTATCATCAATTAAATCAAAGCCAAAACCGCGAAGACTTTTCAGTAATTCCTGTTTTTCAGCTTCCTGAATATCATTTTCTAATTCGACTACACCTAATTCAACAGAAAGAGGAATAATCCCCATATTTTCAAATACGGACTTCACTACCATTTTACAGCGACTACAAACCATATTTTTTATGTACAATTTCATATCATAAGTTTTAAATTGATTTTGATATTTTATCCATTATGGAGTTGTCATTGCCAAACTTGCTGAATAATTTGTGTTAGGTTACTCATCTTTATTAAGGGTATTTAACCAATTGATTATTTCTTCTTTCTGATTGACTGTAAGTATTGCGTTTCTATGAATTAGGGTATAGGAACTTAAAGGCATTTCATCAGATTTTATTTGCTTGCTTATTGCCTCTAATTTACTCCTTTGTTTCCTTTTAGAATAATTTCCAAACTCATTGAAGTTTAATTTCTTTCTTCCCTCATTAATATGTCCGTCCATAAAGAAACGAATGGGTTGAACATAAGAGTACCAAGGGTAGTTTGTATTATCACTATGACAATCATAGCAGGATGCTCTTAAAGTGGTTTCAATATTCTTTGGTACTTTGTACATTTCAGTAAAATTTGCTGAAAAATACTGCTCGTAACCAATATTACGAGCAGGTTGATAGCATTGCATCAGCAAAAAAATAATGAACACAATAATTGCTATTTTCTTGATGATTTTTTTCATTTAGTATGTTTTTTTGACAGAACCGCAAGTTAACATTTTGCTACCTTGATACGGATTTTTAATGTCTTTAACTTCGCTTATCCAAATCGCACCTTTACCATCATTTGCCATAGGGCAATAGTCTTGGTAAAGTTTTCTGTTTGAACCAAACATTGTAATTAAATCGTTTATATCTTTACTCAACAACACAAAATGTTCTCTTTGATGTTCTAATTTATCAGCATTTGCTCCAATATGTTCAGCGTGTTCTTTAGCATCATCAGCAATATCAAGATATTCTTTTTTCTGTTTTGGATTTAATGCTTTTGTATCAAATCTGTTAAACGATGCCAATAATAATTTACCATTATCTGATGCTCCTTTAGAATCATCTTTTGCTAATGTGTTTTTAAGATTTATGTAGCAGATAATAATGTCGTTTACATAATCTGATGGGGCAACACTCCCTGAGACATTATCAGTTTTTGCTACTGTATCAGTTGCCTTTGGCTCTTCTTGATTTTTAACTGTTTCTGATTTTACAACTTCTTCTTTGTTCTTTTGGTTACAAGAAATCATTATGAATGCCATTGCTATGACTGAAAGCATTATACTTTTCATTTCTATATTTTTATTTAATTGTTTCTACTGTTTTACCACAAGTCAGCATTTGTGAACCATAGTAAGGATTTTTAACTGTATTTTCTTTGCTTAACCAATTGGCATCCTGCATAGGGCAATATTGATAATATACCGCTTCAGTAGGTTTTGAAATTTTTATCAAATCATAAGTGTTTTTAGATAATGATTTGAAAAAATCTCTTTGTTTTTTGATGTCTTGTGTTTCTGAAATGCTTTTGGCATCAGCAGTCAAATCTTTTAATACTTTCATCCAAACCATGTGCATGTCCATTTTCAGAGATTCCATTTTTACCGATTCGATTGAAGCCAGTAATTCTTTTGATTTTGCAGAAGCTGTTTTACTGTCGGTTTTTACCAAAGCATCTTTCAATAAGAAGTAATTATCAAAAACCGATTGTAATTGATTGCTTTCTTGGTTTTCGGAGATTGCAGTATGGTCATTCATTACGATTATAGATTCTCCAGATGCAGCATCTACTTTTACAGGAACTTTTGCATCACGGTCATATTGGCAACAACTGGGAAGTTTAGAGTAAGCATCAGCAGGGGCAAGGAATTTTCCGCTATCATAACCCACAAGAGCAATGCGTTTTAATATTTCATCCTGATTGGTTTTGCTTTCGTCATAAGTTAGGGTTGCCATTTTGGTGTCTTCATTCCAATCTACTTTGGATATGTTTTTTAGATTCCCTGCTTTTTCTATTTTGGTTTTGCACATACCACAGTTACCGTATATTTTAACGGTTTCTGTTTTTGCATTTTTTATTTGTGCGTTCATTACTATGACTGATAACAATAAGGTAATTGTCATCATTATTTTTTTTAATGAGTTCATCGTTATGTAATTAATTTGAAATTGAATTAGTTAAACAATAACAAAGCGTAAGTAATGTACTCGCATTTTGAAATTGAAATTAACCGAAAAATAAATGAATTTAAAAGCAATTCTGCTTTTGATTTGACACACTTATGGCTGTCAAAAAGGGGGTTTAGCTTATTTTTGGTATTAGCCAAAGGGAATAGAAACCCGAAGAAATAAAGGTTTCTGCGTTAGAATATTTTTGTTTTTCAGAAGAAAAATCAAATTTGTTGTTTTTTAAAATAAGTTCAGATGAAACGGTAAATCCACTAATTGCTGACGGGCAAGCACATTTTGAATGACCACATTTTCCACCACAACCGTTATGGTCTTTTGATTTAGAATGACTGTTACTATCGCAACAATTGTCTTTGTCTGTTTTTGAAGAAACTTCTTTTTTTACTGGGTGTTTGTCAGAACAACTACCACAAGCATAAGTGTTGTTAGGCATAAAAAATATGCCTAACAATAGAAGTAATATGAAGTGGTATTTTTTCATTTTTAAAACTAAACATCACAAAATTAATTAAATTAAATTGTTGTTTCACTAAACATTTGTTAAAACGTTGTTTTTTGTTAAGAATTGTTTAAAAACCATTGCAATGTTTTCTAATAATAATAACAATGGTATTGCAATGATTGTCTAATGTCAATGTACCTTATTTTAAAGTGATTAAGAGATTTTGCAATAGTATTGCAATGATTTATAACTATAATTGCAATACCATTGTAATTGTTTAATACTAAAATCAATTCTTGATTTATTCAGCAATTCTCAACACTGATTCCTTTTCTTGTTTTTGGCTTTGTATATTCCAATAAATCGCCATTTGCTGAGCGTAATCGATCGGAGTTTTTCCAATATAATTTAGAAACTCCTTTTCGGTACTATGTCCAGTTACGTTCAATAATAAACCTGTCGGAATATCTCCGTAATAATTTGTAGCAAATGAACGCCTACAAATATGCGAAGTGACCAACTCCCATTTTTTAAAATCTCCATTTTTCTTTATCTATTAATGTAAATACTGAATTTTCAAGACATGATGATATTTCTCAATGGTTTTCAATTTCTGATACCGATAAACTACAAATTAATCTAACAGAAGGAATCGGAGTGGGAATGTTATATCCTAGGACAAATACTACTTTACATAGTAAACCAAGGTACGATGAATTTCATGTTGCTGGTTATGGTACATCAATCAAAGCTGGGTTGAACTTTACTTTTTTCAAACATTTTTATTTACAAACAGAGATTAAAGGAGGATATATAAACATGCCCCATATTCGAACTACCCAAAGTACTACTG
>ERZ650308.568-NODE-568-length-19969-cov-4.923973_pt1 | contig 19969 bp, 15 predicted proteins | sample MGYA00376244_ERZ650308 | MGnify/ENA primary metagenome ERZ650308 (study PRJEB26733, sample SAMN07839295) | wastewater metagenome | biome: small river; feature: stream; material: water | place: USA: North Carolina | collected 2016-04-26 ... | reverse complement strand
GAAGAGGAAAGGGGTGTTATAGGTTCCGATGGAAAGCCGATTAAAGAAAGAATGGTATTCCCGGTAGCTAAAGTTGTAGCATTAGGGCCGGAAAGTTTCCATAAAGTTGGTAACTTTGTTAAGTTGAAAGATTTTGAAGCTAGTGAAATTCCTAATCCGGCTTATGAGCTTTGGGCTAAAAATAATATGGACAACGGGTCACTTAAAAAAATAGGAGAAGCTCCGCCGGCGGTTGTTTCAAATTTTCATGTAATTCATGGTAAAAAATGCTTCAATGTAAATCCTATACAGAGCAAGAATGATTTTGCGGATATAAAATTATTTGTTTTGTATGAGCCTAACATCGAGTGTATAATTAAAGACCCTAAAAAACTACTATAATGGATTTATCTAAAATAAAAATAATAGAGTTCTTTAAACCTAAGAATTGGATGTCAGTTATACGTTCATTTTTTAATATGGATGTCTATCAGGGACATATAATAGAGCAGTTGATGTTTAGACGTATAGAATGCAGACCTTGTGTATTAGCGGGGTCTTGCGAACATTGCGGGTGTACCATTGGTAATTCCTTTTCTAAGATGGCTGATTTAAAGGCCTCTTGTTCTGGTGGAAAATGGGGACCCGTGATGTCCGCAAAAGAATGGGAAGCTTACAAAGCAAAATTTAATATCAATTTTTCAGTAACATACAATTTTTAAAAATGGAGCTAATAAAACAAAAACATGTAAACGCCGGAATAATAAAACCGGGACAAAAGAACGTACCTATTCAGTGGGAACTTAACCAAGGAGCTTTTGATCAGATTGAGTTTGTAAAAGCTACTTGTGGATGCACAACACCAACATGGGATGCTAATAGTATACTTGCAAAGTATAATGATAGTTCGGACCCGGCGGTGATAAAAACTAATACTAACAAAGCGATATTAGTAACAAAAAAACTACATGTATATTTGAAAGATGGAAAACTACTAAAAGTATTTAACACAAGAGGAATAGAAGAATTTAACCCTGACAAAGAAAAGATAGAAATTTCGTTCACAGTAACTGTGAGTGTTGAATAAGATACCCACCTTTACCACTTCGGGTTTGCCGGCTTTTGGGGCACAGGAAATCTACTGTGCCTCCTATTTTTAAATTAATTAATTTTAAATAAACTAAATACATGTCTTTAACCGCAAATCAAGCCAGATCTTTAGCCATTGCTGCTAGAACTGCTGATATAGAAGAAGTCTATTCCGCTATAGAAGTAGAAGCTAAAAAAGGCTACAGTGTTCTTTTGTTAAATGAAGCTATTAACTATGATGTTAAAACTTCGTTAACTACGAATGGTTATACAGTTAGTAACCCTACTCCATCATCTACTCAAATATCTTGGGCATCTGTAACGGCGTAAATGGCATTAATAAAAGACAAACCTGTAAATGTAATACCATTTTGGCTTTACGATATTTCTCCGTTTATAGATAGGGATTATCCTAATTATATACCTGGAAGTACAGAATATACAGAGTATTGGACAGAAAGGTTAGATAGGTGCATATCAGGTCATTGGGGTTTAGATAATGACGAAAGGAATTTAGGAGGATACCGGTGGATGCCGGGAAATTTATATTTTTATACAAACTATACTCAGATACTTCAAGAAAGGATAGGAGAGCCTGAAAGAGAGGATTTCCCTGTTTTAAGAGATATTGACTGGTATGTTATGTACGCTTTGAATGTTTGTGATGGTTTTTCTGGGTTTGATGGAGATGAAGAGTATACTTCTTTTTCTGTAGTAAAAAAGCAAGAAGAAGGCGGCCGGTTAACAAACATAGAAAAAATACAATTAAACCAATATGCAAAGTACATAACTAAGAAAAATGGAAAGTTAAAAAAATATGTAGACCCTAGGGAATATTTATACAAAACACACAAAAAACCATTAGGAAGTCCTTTATATCATAATCCTTGTATAAACTTTATGTTACTATCATCAAGAGCGATAGGAAAGTCCTATTTAATTGGTGGAGATATGTCACATAGTTTTATGTTTAATGGTGCCAGAAGTACATTCGATTATTTTGAAAATAAACAATCAACAACAGTAGTAGTAGGTGCGGCAGTATCAGACAAATCTGCGGAACTTCTTTCTAAGTTTAATTCTAATTATGAATTTAACAGATCTTCAGTAGGAAGTTATAAAACAGATAGTGGCGTAATAAATGGGGCTTTTTGGGCACCTTCTGCTGGTTCTACGGAATTAGGTAAAACACTTACAAAAAGAGTAAAGCTAGAAGGAGGTAAAGCTTATTCAGGAAACCATACCAAAATAGTACATGTTTCCTTTAAAGCAAATAACTCAGCCGGTGTTGGTTATAGAGCTAGGAGGATAATTGTAGAAGAGGTAGGATTATTAGGTTCTTTCCATGCTGTACAGGCAGAAAATAATGGATCCCAAACGAGGGAGACAAAGATAGGATTTTCTATTTTTATAGGAACCGGCGGTGATATTGAGAAAATACGTCAAGTAAGAGAGACTTTTAATGCTCCTGAAGCATTTACAATACTACCTTACGAAGACATATTCAATAATAATGGTAAGAACATAGGAATGTTCATACCTTGTTACTATAGGAAAACCGCTTATAAAGATAAGAACGGTAATACAGATATTCAATCTGCTTTTGAAGATGAACTGGAAGAAAGGAATCGTATTAAGGCATTGGACCCTAAAGCGTATCAAGGACATATAATATCATTTCCTTTTTACCCACAAGAGATGTTCATGCAGGATTCTGGCGGAACATTCCCGGCAGTCAGGTTGGAAAATAATTTGTCAAGATTAGAAAATTCAGATTTAAAAAATAAATATAGTGTAGGTACATTATCTTATGCAAACTCTTCTCAAACAAGTTGTATATGGGAGGAAGATACATCAGGTAAATTAAAACCTTATCTAAGATACTCAGACTTACATGATAAGTTACGTACTGATAGAAAAGGGGGTATAGTTATATTTGAACATCCTGTAGATTATAAACCAGATAGATTTTCACCTACACCACTGTATTTGACAATATATGACCCGGTTGAAGCGGAAGATGGAGGAGGCACATCATATTGTGTTGTAACTGTTTTTAAATTGTGGGACTTAGATAGCCCAAACAAAATACAGTTCAATATAGTAGCGGAGTGGATAGGAAGGTTTGAAAGGTTAGAAAGTAATCATGAGGTAGCGTTTAAGTTGGCGGCCTATTATAGCTCTAAATTATTCGCAGAGATAAATAAAAGTGATATAATACGATATGCCCGTATGACAAATCGGTACCATTGGTTAGAAGAAAAACCATCATTAGCATTAGAAGGATCAGTAAAAATAAGAACAGAGTATGAAGTAGGGTTTAAAGTACTTACCGGGGTAAAACCTGATTGGGAAGTATACACTAACGAATTATTGATGACTGAAATAGATAGAAACGAAAAAATTTATGATGATGCTTTGGTAGTAGACAAAACATACATGGTAGACCAGATTCCATCTATAATGGCTACAGAGCAACTTCTGAATTACAACAGAGATGAAAATTTTGACTATGTTTCAGCATTTTTTGGAATAGCCCTTTGGGTAAGACAGCGATCATTGAAACCTATAAGATATGAAGCAATATCACAATCAATAGCAGAATCGGATAGCTTAAAATCCTTTCTTACTAAAGATTTATCAAAGAAACAAGACCGGAGGCAAAACCCGGCGTTTAATTACTAAAAATGGGAATATTTAGTCCGGATAACCAACCTAAGAAAATAAGTGGTAGACAGTTAACTACTACTTATAAGCAGAGAGCCAGGTCAGAGTTCAAGTTAGCTCGTGAAATGATGGACTTCTATGATATGTTTTACAGCGAAGATGATGAAAGGACTGCCAGGATAACTGAGAACTTTAACTTACATTCAGGAAGATGGCCGGAGTTGGAAGGTATACAAAGCGGTACAACCTTTTCGGTTGGTTCCGAGAATTTTTATTTAGATAATGGAAACCTTGTTCATTTACCAGTAATAGATACGGTTACAAAGAATATTGTTGCAGATATAATAGGTACTCCATTGAGCCCTACAATAAGGGATAAGTCTGCTAAAGGTAGGACATATAAAGATAGGGTAGTTATTGAAAAACTACAATCACATTTCAGTAAGAAGTTTATTGAACCAAGGATAGCAGAGTTGCAGCAAAAATATATGGCCCAATTAGGAATTACTGATCCTAATATGATGCCACCGGAAGAAGTACAGAAGATGCAACAAACGGTTGATAAACAAGTACAAGATGAGACTCCTGAAGAGATAATGGAGATATTCAATAAGACTAGAACCCCAGAGGAGATAATATCTCAGATAGTAATAGATGATGCAATTGAAGATCAGGATGTAAAGAACAAATTAGATATAGGAGGAGAATACGCAGTAGTAACTGCTGAAGAGTATTATAAGTTAGGTATAAAAAGAAACCTACCTACATTAGAACCTTTAAATCCTAAGTTTGTAACATGGGTTGGTTCTCAACATACAGAGTACGTAGAAGATGGTGTAATGGCTAAGTATGTAGATTATTTGGCCCCGGAGGATGTCATCCAAAAGTATGGAGATATACTTGTAAAGGCAAATATAAAAACTCTTGAAAAGTACTTCACTACTATTCCCGGATACGCTCAATCTAAAGTAATACAGGATAAAAGCGGAAGACAATACTTAGATTCTTACAGCGCAAATATGGCAGAAAGGGTAGGAAAAGACCCTTACTTATCAAATCTGAATTTCGATCTTACAGAAGGACAGAATGCTTTAAAAGAATTATACAGGTCTGTTTCGAGTAATTATACGGACGGCCAAGGCATAAGAGAGTGTTATATTACATGGAAGTGGCAAAGACCTATGAAAGAAATAACTCGTGTAATAGACGGAGTTAAGAAAACTTTCATAAGGGATACGCATTATGAACTAAATCCTTTAATAGGTGATATATCTGAAAGAGATATAATTGCTCCTCAAGTTTGGCATGGTACTATATTAGGTAATCCAGGAGATGCATTTTATGTAGGTGTAGAACCGGTTCCTTTTCAGTATACTAACATAGAAAACCCTTACGATGTAAAACTTACCATATACGGCGGTAAATATAACACATTTCAAAACAATGCTAAAAATGTAAGCTTTGTTGACTTAGGCAAGCCTTGGAATTTTAAGTTTAATTTAAAAGCTAAAAAATTAGAAGAAGATGAAGCAAGTAACCTTGGTACCCTTCTTCATACCACTGCTGCCTCTAAACCTATAAATTGGACATGGACTGAGTGGTATACTTCAATAAGAAAAAGTAAAGTAATTGTATCTAGTTCACATTTCGAAGGTGCTAACCAAAATGACTTAAATGTGATAAGAGCTATTAATGTATCCAATACTCAGGATCAACAGTCTGATATTGCTATGATGCAGTTTTGGGAAGATAGAATATTTGCTTCCATGTATTATAACAAGGCAAAGTTAGGTCAATTAGGTCAGTATACTACCAATGTTAATGCCCAGTTAGCAAATTCCGGCGCTGAAAAACAAATGGCTAGATTCCATAATAAACACAGGATAATATCACAACGGGTACTTACAAGATTTTTAGACAATGCTTTAATTGCTTACCGAGATAACGATCAGAAAAAATCTATACTATTCGATGATTGGTCAAGAGCTTATATAGAAAATATACTAGAGCCTTTCCCTATAGGACAAATGAGTTTATATTTGACAAACGACTTTGAAGAGAAATCTAAAGTAGAGCAACTGAGACAACTATCTTTATCAATACTACAAAACCAAGGAAGTATAGTAGATATAGCTCAGATATACTCTGCCAATTCTGTCGTAGCTATTCAAGATATATTGGAGCGTTCTGAAAGAAAGCGTATGAAAGAACAGGATCTTAATCATCAAAGAGAAATTGAGAAAATACAACAGAAGCAACAGGCCGCAGAAGCTTTACAAAAGCAACAACAAGCCAATGATGCTACAGAAAAAGAAAAGGATAGAATAAGTAAAAAAGAACTTGTTGAAATAGGATCTATGCAGTTAGCTAACGCAAATGATATTAATAGGGATAATATTAACGATGCTTTAGATAGGGACTTAATAAATAATGAACTTAAGCGTCAAAAAATAGAAGCTGATAAAAAAGTAGCCCAGGATAAATTAGAGCTTGATAGAGAGAAAGCTAGACTTGAAAAAGAACAAGCTCAAAGGGACTATGAAATAGCTATGGAGGACCTAAGAATTAAAGAAATAGCAGCTAAACGTCCTATAGGAAAATAAAATTTGTTTATAGGCTATAGTGCGAAAAATTTATACCTGTAAAAGTTTGGATTTTAACTAATTATTAACATATATTTGTAAAATAAACGAAAAATGAAAAAAATATCACCATTCGATCTGCCTGCTGAAGATAATTTCATAAACTTCATTGACCCCGATAATACGGGTAATTATGAAGAAATTGAAGAAGAAGAGGATACCGTTTTAATAGAAAACATAGATAGTACAGAGGAAGAGGAGGAGACGGAAGAAGATACAGTAGAAGATACAAATGAAACAGAGGAGGAAAAAGATGAACAAGGTTCTGATTCTACCGGCTCTACAAATCCTATTTCTATTTTAGCAAAATCCTTCAAAGAGGATGGATTTTTGCCGGATGATATAGAAATACCGGATAATATAACAGATGTACAGTTCGCTGAATTATACAGGACTTCAAAGGAAGAACTGATTCGTAATGAGATAAGACAGGAGTTAATTGAAAAGGAAGGACTAAATCCTGAAATTTTGGCTACTGCAAAGAAAATTCATTTAGGTATTGCTCCAAAAGAAATTGAGCAGTTAAACTTATTTACTGGTTTAGCTAGTATCAATTTTGACGAGAATTCAGATAATTACGAAGAAGTAGCAAGTCAATATTTAAATTTCTATTACAGAGATATAAACTTTGATGACGCTCTGATTGAGAGACAGATTGAAAGGGATCTTAATTCTGATTCAGATGATTTGACTCAAGTACTTACTGTAGCTAAAAGACACTTTGCTAATAAAGCAAAATCTACTAAAGAAGCTCATGACTTGGCAGTTAAAAATGAAGAAGACAGACGAGTTAAAGAAGAGAAGGAGAAGATAGATAATATGGAAAAATTATTATCGGCCGGCGTGATAAAAGGAGTTAAGTATAGTAAGTCTGATATGGAAAAAGTAAGGAAAGCCTTATTTGACAAATCAGAAATATATGTAGATAAAGAAGGTAAAAAGCATAGAGTTACTCTATATCAAAAAAGAAGAATGGATATAGCTTCTGATTTTGAGTATTCTTTTAAGCAAATAGTGGATGTAGTTTTAGGGCCTAAAGAGGCTAAGTCAGGTGTAGAGCTGGAAGAAAAAGCTAAAAGATCTATTTTATCTGACTTAAATAAAGCAGTATCTTCTGTACCTACTATGTCTGGAAAAGGTAATTCAGATAATATATCTAAATATGGTAAAAAAGCATTTAGTATATAAAAAGTGGTAAGTATTTTTTAAAATAAAAAATTTAATTAATTAAGAGATGGGTTTAGCAAGTAGACATACAAAATTTGATATATTCACTCAAACTGTACGTGATGTAGCTTTCAATAAAGAAATTGATGAAAGAGCATGGTTTGAGGTATATCCTAATACAAAAGATTATGCAGTTTTGGATGATGTGCGAAAGCAGATAGCTTCCTATGCAAAAGGTAATCTTATTGGTAAGGATGGTACTATAATGGATGTATTCAAGGATAAGGCAAGAATGGTAGAAGAAAGGGCTCCTTTCCTACGATACAAGCTTTATACCCAGGAGGGCGATTTACGTTCTTCTATCATAAAGAACTATGAGATTAACAACCCTACTCCGGGTCTTGGTGAATCTACTTTCGATATCGGACTATCTTCTGACCTTTATGGTCCTAACGATATAATCATATTGGAAGGATTGAGAGAGATTCCTCTTTTAATTAGATCTCATCCTTTCCCTGATGGTATGTCATTTAAATATGAAGTCGCTATATTTGGCGAGGAAGATTTTGGTGCATACTTCCCATCTGAATACCTTACTCTTGGCACCCGTATAATTCAAATCGGATCACTTATTGGAGAAAGAACTTCTAATAGGGGTAACATTTCATTCAAGGATGGTGAATCTTACATTGAATTTGAAGTTCCTCAAACTCGTATGGGTTGGGAAATGAAGGTAACTGATAAGGCACACCTTGCTTCCAAGAATTATATGATCCAACCGGTTGACAAAGAGATGAGAAAATCTCTTGGTACTAACCCTATTGCATATAACGAACTTGATAATAAGTTCATGAGAGAGACCAACTTCCAAAAGGATATGTGGTTGACTTATGGCCGTTCTGCTGGAAGATTTGCAAGTAAGTTCTTAGACTCTTTGACCCAGAAAACTTTGGATGCAGGTCCTGGTATCTATGAGTTCATGGAATCATCTTACACTATTGACTATAATCCGGCTACATCAAATCTTGATTTGTTTAAAACACTTCTTCCAACTCTTTGGAATGACAAAGTAGAGCCATCTGCACAAGAGGTAGATATCTATACAGGAAGGGGAGGTTTGATCCAATGGCAGAAATGGTGTGAAGAAGCAGACGTATATGGTACAATGCAAACTGCTGACATTAACTACTCTGACGAACAAGCATTGTTCAAAGGTAGAAAAGGTGTTGGTCTTGGTGCAAAACAATACCGTTCTGTATACATAGAACCATTTGGTAAGATAAATATTCACCACCTTGCATTTTTGGATTCTGAATTAGTAGATAGCAGAAAGTATAACGGTTTACCTTTACCTTCTTATGAGTACATCATATTCAACTATGGTTACGGAGACGGTAGAGACTCAAACGTATATATAACTACTAACCCTGATGTTGAGCAGTATGGTTACTCAATCGGTACCTGGTCTCCACTAGGTCCTGTACTTGGAAAACCTGCTTTGCATAACAGATTCCATAATGGATTAGGCACAGAGAATGCATTTAAGTACATTCACGAATGTATGTTTGGAATGGTAGTAAAGGATCCATCAAGTATGATCTGGTTCCGACCTGCCGTGAAGATATAAATTTTTAACCCTACAAAACTAAAACAATTATTATGATTTACACAATAACAAATACAAAGAAGAACAGCTTCATGAAATTGCATGGAGACCCTGTTATTTACAAAGAAGATGCTGAAGGGGTAAAAGTACCCACAGGTAATTATAAAAGTAATACGATTCCCGGTACTTTTACTATAAAGAAGATAAAATGGGATGCGACTAAAAGAGCTTATGATCTAAAAATTGATCAGAAAGAATTAGATGATTTGGTGAAGGAGATAGGATTTTTTGATAAATCCGGTACTCCTATAACAACAGCTAATTTGAGAAATGAATTAGATCCTTTTTTCTCGCATCCTAATATGTTCTTTAAAATAGAAAACGGGGCAAATACTGTAGACGATAGTGACCCATTTGCCCGGTTACAGGTTATTTGGATGAGGCAACAGCCTGAGTATAGTATGAAAGGGGATGCAGTTAATCCTGCTTTGAACTCCATGAAAAAATATACTATTTCTACGGCGGCCATTGATAATGAAACTGAAGCCAAGGCTGCGGACAAAACCATCGAAGCGATTGCTTTACTATCTGCTATGACCTACGATTTACAGTGCAGCGTATTAAAGGCTATGGGTGTAGCAGTTCGTAATGCTGAACCATCTATTGTTAAGTCAACGTTGTTCCGTAAGATAACTGAAGATAAGAATCTAACAGCTTTCGGTACATCTAAGAAAAACATAGATTTGTTTATTGAGTTGACCAGTGCCGATTCTACTACAATAAATCTAAAAGGTATTGTAACTATGGCTAAAGACTATGGTATAATTTCTAAAAGCAAGAACGGGTTTTATAAATATGGTGAGCTTGACTTAGGAAGGACCCTGGCGGAAGTTAACACTTTTATGATGGATAAGGACAATTACGATATTGTTAACCGGGTAACCGATGAACTAAGAACTAAAGGAGTAGAGGTTTAATAAATCCAAATGATCTCAGCAAAAAGACTTATAAATGAATTTGATAGAAAGTTTGATAGATTTGATGGACAGTATAAAAAGACTATCAGAGTTGAACACAAACTAGCTATATTAAATGAAGCTTTAATGGCTTATTTTAATAATAGAGTCAGAATAGCTGAAACAAATTCACAAGTAAGGGAAGATCTCAGGCCTTTAGAAGTAAAGGAAAAGTCATTAAAAATAAGTATTCGTAAAGACGATTACGTTATAGCAGAGAATCCTAAAGATGCTTATCTTATACTAAGAAGAAAAGTTATTGCGGGTAGAGAAGGATGTAAATCTAAGGAATTACCAGTTTACATGTTTCAAACAAATGACCTCAACAATGCATTGAAAAATCCATTTTGGAAGAGTTCATTTGAATGGGAACAGATAATAGGAGATGAAGGTTCCGGCGGATTATATTTATGGCACAATAAGGAGTTTAATATTGAACAAGTAATTGTAGATTACTATAAATCGCCTGAAGTCATAAAGTGTGCATCATGTACTGATTCTGGAAGTTATGAAGACCTTGATGGTAAAATAATAACTAAGGATGTAGGTATAATTTTTGATTCTACGGTTGTAATGCATGACATATTGGATATAGCGGTATTGATGGCTAGAAGAGATTTAGGAGATAGTATGGACTATGCAACAGCATTGAAATCTATTTTGGAAATAAAAGAACTTGATACTAAATACTAGTATTTGATTTAAATTTTTTAATAATTATAAAATAAAGAAACGTGGGTAATTCATTCGCAAAGCAAACCTATATTGCAACAAAAGGAAACTTGGCTGTAAAAGCTGCCGGTTTGCCTGTATTTACGGCAGGTAGTAAAAAACCTAACGTTATGTCAGGAGAACTTGTTGTATTCAATCCTGATACTAATTTAACTGTGGCTGCTGCATCTATTCCTACCGAAACAAAGGTAGTAGTAGCTGTAGGTGTTGGTCCGGATAATCAAATAGCGGATACTCTTCGTTATTTTGGTGATGGTATCAACCTATGTGAGGATAAGGTAGAAGCGTTGGTGACTACCCCGGTATGTGGTACTCCTCAAGTAGTTGACGTATTTTTTGACGGTACGAAATGCCGTAAAGGTTATGGATTCAATGTATTATTAGATGACTACATGGTAAGGAGTAACAACCCTCAAAACGATTACGCAATGTATCCTTTTGCTGTTATCAATCCTTGTGGCACAAATTGTGATTGTAATGATACAGAATCATGCGATAAGTTAGTATGCGCTTTTGTAGATGCTGTCAACGGTAAGGTTAATGACGATGCAAGAAGTATATCTATCTTCCAGAATAAAAAGACTGGTAATCAATACCAACCTTTTAGAGCTGCAAGACTTTGGAATTCTTCTGCTTCAATAAAGAAATTTGTACTTACCCCGGATAACACAGAATGTTCTGGTTGTACAAGTGTTCCTGCTATAACAGGTATTTCAATTGACGGTGATGAGACAGAATTCACTGCTACAACTGCTACCGTAGATGCTACTGTAGTAACGTTGGTAGGACAACTTGAAAGAGTTATCCAACTTATCAATGAGGCTTTGGCCCCAACTGGAGGTTATGCTCATTTATCAAGAAGTATTAATGGTTGTTGTGGTTATACAATTGAAATAACTACTTGCGCCGATGTAATAGAGTTTCTTTCTGGAGAAGATGCTAATATTGAGGCAACTACTGAAACTAACCCTTTCACTACTTTCACTACAGCAGATGTATGTGCAGGTTGTGATTCAGAGGATACTGTAGCTTCTCCTACTTGTGGTATGAGATTCTATATTGACCCTCTTACAGTAGATTGCCTATGTGATTTCCCTCCTAACATTACTCCTCCTATGAATTACTTTAGAACTATTAAAGTAACTCCTACGGGTGATTGGGGTTGTGGAGAGTTCTATACAAGAGAAGCAAGTGCCCAAGTACTTGATGAAGGTTTTGGTTACTACTACAAAGATCGTGAACATTTTCAGGATAATGGTGGAATTGGAAGAGGATACAGAATGTCTAACACTCATAGAGGTGAGATAGGTCTTCCTGACCAATACTCAAGATCTACAAATGCTACTACAATTAAGTGTAAAGATGCATATTGCGTTTACAATATGTTGTGGACTCGTAGACATGATGACCGATTTGCTAATGCAGTACGAAGAAATACTACTGAAAATGTAACAGTACTTGTACCTTCCGGTGATTCAACTACAAAGACAAGCTGGGAAACATTCTTAGCACAACTACATACAGTTGGTACCTGTGTAACGCAGGATATAACTTGTTAGTGTTTTTGTTTGTAAAATATTTTTTTTTGAATTTCTAATTGAACCCGGTGAGCTATAATTGTGCATGCATAAAAAAATACTTCGATCTATTTGTTGACAGTACTGACTGTAAGCATATAGTGATAGAAGACCAAAGCATGTGGATGAGTTCTACCGGGTTTAATATTCCTGAACCTTTCGCTATTACTGTAACTGAAGCATCTTTCAATAAATCGTTTGATGTAACAATAGATCCTTCTAAAAGGAACGTACTATCTTCTAAAGAGGTATTAGGTACTATAGAAGAGGAATGTATTACTGACGGAATATATTGTTTCAAGACAAATAGTTGCGGAGTAAACTACACTATAAACAGGGCATACTTGTGTAATACTCGATGTCAAATAGATACGCTTATTTCTCAGTCCGCCGGTAATATGATAAGTGATTTAGAGGAACTTGAATACTTTTATAAATCAGTAGAAATAAATACTAAATTAGGTAAACTAAAAGTAGCTACTGATATGTTCCAGGTTTTACAAAATAAATTAGAAAAATTAGGTTGTGATAAGAAAAACTGTTGCGGGTAAATGTTGCGATGGAGTAGTTTCCAAAGAGAAATCCTGCTGCAAAACTTGTTATAACTGTCCTAATTGTTTTAATATAACTTTTGACCGTATATCCGACCTAATTTATGCTATAGAGCATACTTTATCTGTACAGTCAGAAGCTTATTTATGTGATAAAGCATGGGGATTTTCCAGGCCTTCGTTACCTAATAAGTCAAAAAAAGTTTTGACTTTATACCGGGATACTTTACTTAGATATAAAAAATCTTTGATAAATAATTTCGGAGTTTGTTTGTGTGATGATGAAGCTCAATCAGTTATAGAAGAAATTCTAAATTTAGTTGATTTATCATGTACACAAGATAGAAACAGATGTGACCTCATAACTGATGATTCTAATTTAGATACTTGGTTAATCAATCATCCCGGTTGTGTTGCTTTTGAAGATTGGGAAGAAAGATTTTACTGGGTAATACCTAAGTTGGGTATAGAAGTAAAAGAAGTTTCAGACGCATATAAATTATTGTATGCTTTAAATGTTTCTGAAATTGAGGATACATACAAAGTTCTTTATAACCTAACGGTAATATCAAAAGCCGTAAACGAAGGTTGCTATGATGTAAATGTCGATGTAACCAAGGTTAATTGCGGATTAGATTATTCGTTATATATAAAGGATTTTGAAAAGTGTAAAATAGAATTCAACGCTCTTATTAAAGAATTAGAGTGCAATATAAATCTTTCTCCGGAAGTAAAAAAAGTAGTTTGTGGTATAGATTTTAGTACATATGCAAAACTATTAGAATGTAATATTTCTACTGAAATAATAGCTTCATTTCTTAATTGTGGTATAGGTGTATCCTATAACGCAGAACATAAGTGCGGAGAGTTGATAGTAGGTAATAAAGTTATATTACTTGATGAAGGATTTAATGTTGATATACTGGGAGAAGATGTTGACATGTCTTTACTAGAAAGTTTTACAGGTAGGGCCTGTTATTTAGATACCCCGCTTGATTTATCAGAACATGGATATAGTTCATAATTAAAAAATTATAAAGCTCACAATGGCTACAGATAAAAGAATATACGAAATTAGTTTAAGTTCTATTACTCAAAATGGGGCTACTTGTAAAAATCCTACGATAACGTGGGAAAAACCGGAATGTGCTAATGTACGTTGTGGTGTTGTCGATGGTAAAACACTTACTGTCGAAATTCCGGCGGATTGTCCGGATCCTTGTTTATATGTAATTATAGACTGTACTGATGACTGTGCATTATGTGAGCCAGAAAGAATAAAAATATGCCCTTGTACCTTAAACGCTGATTGTCCAGACTGTGAAGACTGTGTAGGCAATGTTTGTGTATCTAAGTGCGAAGTAGGTCAGTTTTGTTCTGAAGATGGAATTTGTTCAGATTGTGATGATACACATCCTTGTCCTTTTAATCAAATATGTGTTACCGGTGACTGTCAATGTCCTCCTGGATTTCCGTACATGGATAATAAAGGTAACTGTTCTGATTGTGATGAAACTCATCCTTGTCCTCCTTGTTTTGTTTGTACTCCTAATGGATGTATTCCAAAAGATTGTGAAAATTGTGATGCGACTACCGGGAACTGTGTTGAGTGTTTGACTAATACAGATTGCACCGGTGCCAATGAATGTTGTATAGGGGATTCATGCGCATGCTGCCCTGGTTACATATTAGATGTAACTACCGGTAATTGCATACCTCAACCTGATTGTATAAGAGATACTGATTGTAGCGAATGTCAGAACTGTGTAGATGGTGGATGTGTTGAAGTAACTTGCCCTACCGGTTATATAAGAATTCCTGGGGTACCTTGTTGTGTTAAAGAATGTGATTGCGAAGATCCTTCTTGCCCAAGGTCTGAGAATTGTATGAGATTGGATCAAGATAATTGCTACTGTGCGCCTTGTTCTGGAGCTTGTGATTCTAATGGAGATTGTGGCGAAGGATGTTACTGTAATGGTGCCCAGTGCGTACCTAATCCTTGTGCAGGGGCTTGTAATGATGGTTTCGATTGCGGTGAAGGTTGTGGATGTGATAATGGTCAATGTGTGCCTTGTGCTTCTTTGGATTGTTCAACAAACGAATGTAGAGATGTAAGTGGTTGTAACTGTACTGGAAACGATTGTGTTAAGAAGGAATGCGGCGGGGATTGTAACTCAGTTACAGATTGCCCTCCTGGATGTGCATGTTTTGGTGGTGAGTGCGTAAAGTGTGAAGATTTAGAGTGTGATGTTTGTAAATTTGCTGCCGGTTGTGATTGTATAGGTGAAGAAGTATGTATTTATTCTCCTTGTGCAAATAACTGTAAAGACGGTGATGATTGTCCTGGGGTTGATTGTGGTTGCGATAAGAGTAAAGAGTCTTGCGTAAGTTGCGAATCTTATTCTTGCGAAAATGGTGAAATATGTCCTGATGGATGTATATGCAAAGAAAACGGTACTTGCGGTGGAAACCCTTGTAACTCTACTTATTGCTCTAATGATTCAGATTGCGGACAGAATTGTCATTGTGTAGATGGTATGTGTAATCCGTGCCCATCTAATGATCCTAACTGTGGTAATTATTCTGGATGTTCAGATTTACTTACAGTTACTAAGATAGATGATACTTGTGACTTACAAGCTACATTAACATCTAATGAATGTTGCGAGTGCGAAGATATATCTGCCGGATTGAAATTAAATAATGTAACTGCTGATGGAAGTAAACACTTCCAGTTCACAGGTGAATTACAACTAAGAGGTGGTGGGCAGTCTGCTACATGGGCTATTTTTACAGGAAAACAATTTCTACGTGATTTTGCTGATGAAGTGCTACCTATTTCTGGTAAGTTTGATGTAATACTTGAAGAAGAGTATGGTGGACCGGCGGGATTGTTTTTAGACAGGAGAGTAGTAACAGTTGACATGACTAATACTGATGAATATACTGTATTAAATACTCCTAAGATAGAATTCAAACAAGTAGCTGTTCCTGGGCAAATATATTTTGTAGGAGGAAGCAATAGAACCCATATAAAGACTACAATAAAGTTAGAGTCTAAAACTGATATTATTCTTGAAAACGGATGTTCTTTTAAATTGAACGAGTCTAAAGTAGTAACAATCCCTAACGATGTTGCTGGCCTTGGTATGATGACTTCTCTTTCTTCTTATAGTTCTTCTTTCGAAATGGTTAAGAACTTACTTTGTAAGAAGCAAAAGCTGTCTTGGTATAGAAATGATACCCCTACTTTATCCGGAGCTACAAACTTCGCAAATGTTTGGATGGATTTTGTTTCAAACGTAGGTACTTCTAAAATACATACAAATATACTTACATCTGTAAGTGATGGTTTGATATATGGTAAATACTATTGGGCACTTCCTGGATGTTCTTGTTGGTTAGGTGCTGTACCATTCAGTTGTTATGGTCAAGGAGGTACTCCTACTAAACTAATGTTTGATACATTAAAAGTGGACGGTTTAGACTTTGCTGTTTCAGAATGTTGTAAGAAAGTTACATTCTCTGAAGTAAGTGTACGATGTGATGTAATGACTGCTGCTACACCTGGGGTTAAATATGTGCTATACATAAATGGAGTAGCTACTGCAACAGAATACACCCTATTAAATACAGGAGTATTGATTCCTAATGGAACTACATACACTCATACAGGAGTAATAAACTCTGTAGGTTTGAAGATAAAAGATGATGTTTGTGGTACAAGCCTTGTTACAAAGAGCGCCACTTGCTTGCCTTTTGAAATGGATTTCGACTTTATAGTGGATACTTGTTATACTTCTGGAGATATATCTGTTTTAATAACTACTACTAATGCAGGTACCGGTTCTAAATCATACTCAATAGATAATGGATCTGATCCGGCGGTAACGGGTACATTCTTAGGAAGCTCTATAACTGTACCAAATGTACCTGCAATAAGTGGAGATTACACAGTAACAGTTACTCTTACAGATGGATGTGAAGTTGAGGTTATTAAATCGTTGGATTTAGACGGATATAATGCTGCTACTAAGTTGTTGGTTGATACAGGATGTTCTGGAAGTAGTGGATATTTAAGAGCTACTAATAACTACAATGAGATTGCAGTGATAGATGTTGATTCCGTAATAAATTATGTGCCGGCTAATGGAGTAAATACCGTAACCGTACCAACTAATACACCGTTTACTTACGATTTCTATGTACAATCTACCCCTTCATGTCATGTTACTGAAGTAGGAAAAGTTGTAGTATGTTGTGAAGATTTAGATGTAAATGATTTACAGGTTAATGACCAAGTATGTAATTCTGATACAGAGGTAGGAATGACCTTGGATAATACCGGCTCAGTTTCAGCAGTATTTAGTTTTGAAAATGAAAACGGGGTTTCTTTACATAGTGATGTAACTGTATTAGCTGGCGGATCTGTACCGATAACGGTAGCTATAAATGGTAATAGTATAATTACAAAAGTGCGTGCAGCATTAGCTCCAAACTGTGTTAAGACTATTATAGATACATTTGATACAACCACTTGTGCAGACTTCTTATTGGATCAGATAGTAGTATCTTACCAATGTGTAGCAGGTAACGGCGGTAATGGTCAAGCTAATCTTACTATAACAAATAATACTTCCCCTGCAATATCATATCAAGCTTTTGTGAATAATGCCTTGATTTATACAGGAAGCGGTAATTATACATGGACTAATATTCCTCAACCAAGTACATACAATGTAAAAATTGTAATAACCGATGGAGAGAAAACAACTACTTTAAATATTGATTGTAGGGTTTAATACATGATCGAGTGTCTGGGCGGGAGTTATTAATTCCCGCCTTTTATTAAAAAATTTTTCAAAAAATATACATAAATGGCTTGTGGATGCGGCGTTTCTTTGGTTACACCAACACCTTCCTGCACTAATTGTTTACAGGTAAATTCTCAGATAATTAAGTGTGATGATGCTCCTACTCCTTGTGGGGATACGGCCGTCATAGATTTAGCAGAGTTAAACATAGCAACTGCATGTAAAAATTGCGATGTAGTATACTCCATTATATCTGCCGAAGCTCCTGGAGTAACAGCCTCAATAACTACTGACGGTGTAATTACCATTACTACTGGTAATTATTATGAGCAAGGTAAGCTTTGGGAAATAAAATATAAAGTAGATTGCCCTTGCTCTCTTTTATCTGCTACAGCATCTGTCTATGTTTGCATGGATAATCCATGTGATGCAGAATGTAGAGGAAACTGTAATCCTTGTACAGGTAATTGTATGGTAGTTCCGGATTATACGGTAGCATGCACAGAACTTGATGGATATGTAAATAGTTGCGGCGATACAGGTACATTGGATCTTACTGGGATAATAACTACTACTGAATGTAACTATGGGGATGTCACTTATGAAGTGACTGCATTTAGTTCTGCATTTAGTTCTGTAACTGTTTCAGAAGGAGGTATACTTACTTATACAACTACTGAATCAGCATTACCTAACCACTCTTATGATATAACTGTTAAAGTTAAATGCGATGGATATGGTATAGAAGAGACTATGGTAATATCAGTTTGTATAACTTCTCTTTGTGATGGAGTTGTTTGTGGAGAAGGGCAAGTATGTGATGAGTGTACAGGGGATTGTGTAGCCGCCGGAGAAATTGATTTAAATATAGAAATATAATATAATGACTATAATATCAGGTAATATATTTGTAACCGGTAATGCAGATACTTGGCAATGGCCTATAACTGTTACCAACAATAGTACAGTAAGCGCTACTAGTGTGGTAGTAACTAATGTATTCAGTACTGGGTTTACTACAGATACATTTACACCTTCTCAAGGTAGCTATGATACAGGAACTGATACTTGGACTATAGGAACTATGGCACCGGGGGCATCTGTTACTTTGTTAGTGGATTGTACTGTTACTGATATAATGTTGGCTCCTTTTACTGTAGAATCATCTGTAAGTAGTTGGGGAACAGATTCAACTCCTTTGGATAATGAGGCTACAAGTGAAGTCCAGTATTTATGTTCTTCTTTTGGAGATTGTTTTGTAAATTCTACAATACACAATATAGATTCTCCCGGTGAAAGTAATCCGGAGGATATGCTTACTTATATACAAGGCGAAGTAGGTTCTCCTTCTTGTGGGGATATAGCCTTAGTCGGTGGTGAATGCACAGATGTTTGGATTTCTATGTACGATTGTACATTAAGTGATTGGACTACTCCAACTTTTATTGTGAAGCCTACACATTTTGCTAATACATTGTATGTAGACCAAAATGTATATGCTAATGATTCTACAGCAGTTAAAGGTTCAACAACTTGTGTTTATGAAACTATACAAGGAGCGTTAAATGATGCTGCTAATGGTGATACGGTAATAGTCATGCCTGGTACATATGAACTATCAGATGCCATAGATATAAGTAGTTTAATGGGATCACTTACCCTTACAGTAAGTCCAGGTGCTTTTATAAAAGGGGCTAATGGAAGTTTAGTTATAGATGATGATGGTAGTTATATAGGAAAGTTTACTATAAACGGGGGAGGTACCATACAAGGGGATAATGGTTCCGGTATTATATCTTTCGTAAATACAGATCCTACATCGGCGTTATTTATTTCCGATATAAATATAGTTAACGTAGATGGTGATGGTATTCATACTGAGTCTAATACGTATTTATCAAATGTAGGGATATTTGATGTGGCCGGAAATGGAAAGAGTATTGTTTCCGCAGGCTCGGCTACTGTACAATGTAGAAACGTGTTTGCAAATGTTGTTGAGGACGTAGCGGCTAATGTTAGTATCCAGGCTATAACTGTTGATACAGATCTTATCTTAAATTATATATAATGCGATTTATAAAAATTTTACTTTTATTTATTTAGATCGGAAGAGCGTCGTGTAGGGAAAG
>ERZ650308.567-NODE-567-length-19982-cov-6.091434_pt1 | contig 19982 bp, 30 predicted proteins | sample MGYA00376244_ERZ650308 | MGnify/ENA primary metagenome ERZ650308 (study PRJEB26733, sample SAMN07839295) | wastewater metagenome | biome: small river; feature: stream; material: water | place: USA: North Carolina | collected 2016-04-26 ... | reverse complement strand
CAGTTTTGAACTAGCTTATTTGATTTAGTTGTAGGAATTGCAAACAGGAGAGTGATCTTAGAGTCACACTATTTTTATCACAAATTTTAACCCTGTACCACTCGGAGAAACGAAACTCAATAAAACATAAGGTATTGACGTTAAATATTCTTTAGTTGCGACAATATCCTCAATATTGTCCAAATCTATTACCATTAAGCCCGAATGCTCAATTAAGCCATCAATTGAACGTCTATTGAATTTACCACCAAATAAAATACAGGGTAGCTTCTTTTTTAAAATAGTTCGTTCTTCTTTATTTGCAGATTTTCTTATCTGCAATACAATATCTTTAGATTTGCTTTCTTTTAGTCTTGAAAGTATAGTATCTATTGATATGTAGTAAGGTATATCGTTAGACTTATACAAGTCTTTAAAAATTGTAATCATAAGCCGATGATTTTAATAAAAAGCGTTTTCGACTACCAATTTGGCTTATGATAGCCTACTCACGCTTTGCCAAAAATAATAATTAATTTTTAATTATGCAAGTAAAAAATTAAATCACAATGCTTTTTTTATTTTTCCCAAAAATTTACAATCAAACCTCTGTTTTCAATGTTAAGAAATTAATTCACTAAATACGTTAACTCCTTTTTTTTACTCATAACCAATTGATAATTAACTATTTATTTTTTACAGTAGTTAATGATTTTCATTTTTGTACCCCCCCCTAAAATTTTTATTTTTTTTTCTCTAAAGGGTATAGAAAAAGATGTTTTTTACCACCTTTAAAAGGGCCAATCTTCATCTTCAATTGTGCTTTTTTCTGCTGGAGCATCTTTTTTTGGTTCTGCCTTAAATTCATTTAATTCTGCATACAGATTAAATTTTGTATTAGCATCTTTTTTAGCCTTTAGGTCTAAATTTACCCAGCCATTTTCTTCATTTTCTTCTAAGAAATTTACAAAATCATCAACCTTGATTGACAATTTCGTAATTGTGCCTCCATTTTGAAATTCAATTTTCTTCGCAAATAGTCCATTTGCATACTTTTTTTCATTACTCATTTTCTTTTTTGTTTAAATTGTTTAAAAATTGCTCTTCAATAAAAAGCATTGTCTTTACCCACGTTGGTAGTTCTTTATTATTTTTTGAAGTCATTACCGTTATACTTCTTGGCTTTAATCCAGTTATCTCCGCTAATACCTTTGGCTTTAGCCGATACTTTATTTTTAGCTTTTTCCAGTCTCGATGTGTGTATTTCTCCATGCGTTTAGCATTTTTTCCTTTTTCAATTTTACAATTTCTTCAAACTCATTTAGCATATTTACGATAGTAGTATATTCAGGCATTGCACCGAATGAGCCATATTCTATGCCTTTATTAACATCTGCAACAGACAAGCCAGTCAGAGTCGCCATTTCTTCAATACTAATTTTAAAAATACGCATTTTCATTTGGAGCGTATATCTTTGGCTTTTCATATAAATTTCTTTATAATATAAATAAATAAACTCCAAAACAATAAGCAGAAGATTATCACGAACCAGCAACCATAGTTTGGCTGTGGTTTTTCGTCTTTGAATTTTAATTTTTCTAGTTTCATAGTATTAATTGTTAATGATTAAAAATGGCTTAAAATCTTTGTTTTTAGGGCAAATAATCGTTTGAGTATCTTTTCCCCTTGCTTTTGCAATTGCTAGTATAAAATTAGCCTTATTTTCATTATAGCCCATTTTGTGAGCAAATTCTTTATTTATTTTCATAAGTTTTTTTTAAAAATATAAATCGTTTAAACTACTTTCGCTCATATCATTTAAGTCGCCTAAAATCTCAAAAAGTGAATAAACTTTTTCGCAAACTTCTTGAATTTTTGCGTCATAATTAATAACCACAAACTCGCTATCATATTCCATTACCCCCACGACTTCCCCTATATCTCCACCCTGTACATCATTATAACCGATAGGGTACTCCATAACAACTCGAAAGCCGTTAGTTCGTTCATTTACATAGAAATAAGTTGAATCACGCATTCCTAAAGCTATATCAATAGCTTCTGTATCGAATTTAATCCAGTTGTAGATAAGTGCTTCAATTGAAGCTTTTAATTGCTCTTTTGTCATATTTGTTTTTTTTAAATTGTGATTAATTAATTTGATAGGTCAAAGGTATATCTATTATTCCAATTATGCAAATATAATTGTACTTTTTAACATTTTTTAACTTATTAGGATATTTATAATATGGAATAAAGTCAATAGCCATAGTACTTATAGCTTAATATATTAAAATGTGATGTGAAATAAAAAACCTCCACAGAAAAAAAACAAAACTGCGGAGGTAAAAAAATTAATCAATGCAAATATAGCAAATTATGTTGCTATGTGTTTTTCTATATGTTGCAATATAAGTTCTATATCTATTTTATTTATAAATCCGTGTGTTTCAATAATTTCAATCATTTTTAAAAGGACTCCTTTTTTGTTTTCTTGAATATCTATGAAGTTAATGTCCATGTCAGAATGAACTGCCCATTTGATATAGTCTTTATTTGCCTTAGTAACTTCGCTCATTGTTATTTCTCTGTCTGCGATGCGTTGCCAACTTTTTTGAACCTCAGATAATTCTCGATTGGATGTGAAAATTATGTCCATATTCGCACGTTCATAGTTAGAATAATTGTGCGTCTTAAATATCAACGCATCACATTTTGCACCAATAAAATCTGTTATTTTATCATTATAAGGATGCCCTGTGTTCGCTAAAATTACCTTATAGCCATTCAGCTCTAAGATTGTTTTCACTGCGTTTCTCTGCCACGTTGTTCCACTTCTATAAATACCACAAATACCAATTATTTGGAAATCTTTTTTAAATTTTGAGCCACCATTTGATGACTGCACACCTGTTTCAAACCCACTTTGATTAGCACAATTAATATTTGACAAATAAGTATTTATTTTCCGTTGTTGCGTTAGGTTGCTCATCTGTATATCTATTTGTTCCGTCATTTTATCAAATAATTGAATTTTATGTTTCAAATTCTCAACATTTACCAAGTAAAAATGAGTGCCTGTATATTTTTTTGTCGTGCCTAACATTTCGTTTATTGGTTCAACTTTGACATTTTCGTGATACCCGGCTAAAATAAAATCCCAGCCTTTCGGAGCGTGACTAACTAATTTTTCCAATTGTTCATCTATTATGTAAACATCATCTTCGGCAACAGCAATGATTTTATCTCCGTTCATAATCGCATTCTTCCATAATTGGACGTGCGAAATGTAGCACCCAATCATACCTGCTGTGAACCTCCCAAGCTTTTGAATATTCATATTGAAGCCTAAAACAGCTTCAAATATTTTTATATCGTATTTGCTTTCTAAATTAAACTTATCTATCTGAAACTTAACATTATTAACCCTTTCAGATTTAAACTTATTTAAAATAAAATAGAACTTCATATATATTTTTTTATAACAAATATTATTAATTGACAACTAACAGCACCTGCAATAAATATCCAAAGCCAATTATTTTTTTTAGTGGTTTTCGTTAGTTCATTATCTTGTCCAATGGCTGAATTGTCTTTAGCCTTTTGCCTTATTTCAGACTTGTCAATATTTGACTTGTTGTCATTTCCTTGAATAACAGTTATAGTGCTGTTCTTTTTTACTTTCTTTGGTAAATTGATAACTTGATTTAAGGCGTGTAAATAATCCATACTATCTTTTTGAATTTCTATTATTTTTTGTGCATCATTGTAATAGCCAAGTAATGAATTAAAAGACATTTTGTATAATTCGCAAGTGTCATTATCTACTATTGTAATAGTGTCAAATCTTTGATTTAAGATAGTTTCTACTTTCGTTTGATAGATTGTATCAGTCTTAGTTTTGTATTTAATTGTAGGCTCTATTTTTGGCGTACAACCGAAAATTAAAATACATAGCAAAATAAACGCTATTAGCTGTTGTATGTTATTGCTTATTTTCTTCATCTTCTAATGTTTTATCAAATTTTCTATTTACAAAGTTTTGTATTTTGATAAACGGAATTAGAAATACATCTAAGAGTGCCATCAAGCTGTTCCACTTCATTTTCTCTGCCTTTTCTTTTAGACTCGTTAATTCGTATATCACAAAGAAAATAATCATTGTAATTTTAACACCTTCAAATAAGAATACAATACCGTCTAAAAGACCTCTTAATACTGCGTTTTCTCTATCTTCATAAAACAAAAATGTGTTGGAAAGAATAACGGTCATTCCCAACATCAATATTCCCATTCCTATTAGAAGTATCTTTTTTAAAAACTTCTTACTTTCAAATTTTTCTTTATTCTTAAAAACATTCACATATATTCCTGCAAATAAGTCGGCAAAAGAAAGGGCAAAATACAAATATATAAATGATACATTTATTACTAATATAGTGGATAAGAATAACATTGAATTACCTATCCATTGAGTTATTGCAAAAAAAACACTCATCACTCCACTTGTTGCTAATGCCATTATTTTATGATTTCCAATAAATTGCAGTGGTTGTTCAATATAATCTATATACTCCTGTATTTTCATTTTTTAAATATTTTCAAGTATTCGTTTATTAAATATCTTCTGTCTTCAATTCCAATCAAACCACCGTTTATTCTTTTTGTCTGTCCGTTTATATCTCGCTTGTCTGAATAGCTATTTAAGTTGTTCTTCTTCCAAAACCAAAGTGCCGAAATTAAAGCATTGCTCTCTTGAGTTATGATGTCAGGATTAGCAACAAAGTCAATGCCCGTATCATTCGTTAATGATTGATAATTAGCACGTCCAGTAATCTGAATAAAGCCTCCCCCTCTAAAGAAATAGCCATCGTCTTTATTTACATTTCCTAATTGCTTTTTCCCATATTCTCCACCATAAAGGATATTAGCAATAGCTACTTGATTTGCAGGTTGTGTTAGTGTCCTGCCATATTTATTTGCATCAACTTCGCTTATTCTATTTCGTGAAAATGTAGTTAATAAGCCACTCACAGAATAGTTTAAACTTTCTCTTTGTAGCTTAAAATTACCGCTTTCGTGGTGTAATTGCCCAAAGAAATAAGCTAATCTTACTGGCGTGTTAATACCGTATTTTGAAAGCAGTGTTTTGTATTTAATTGCTAAATCTTTTCCTTTCATTTCACATCATTTAAAACTTCTTTAATATAAGGTCTTAATTTTAAAGCTATAAAGCCCTCAAAAGCTAATTCCTCTGTCATATATTCTTTAGTTATTGGATTTAGATACAAAGTTTCGTTTACTTCATCTCCTTTCTTGCTTCCGTGATAATGCACACCAGTAATCGTTTTGGTTTTCTTTTCTCGCTCCCAAATATCTAAATAATCAAAGATTAATTCCTTGACATTCACTTTAAAATTGTAGTCCTCACACAACATCGTCATCTGCATTTTCGTTGTCAATTTCCACGACTTCACATTCTGAGAGTACCTGTTGATAGTCCTCGTACATCTTCGCACCAAGTAGTTCGTGAGCCACATAATAGCCATCTTCAATGAACATTATAGGAACATTTACTGCACTATTTTGAGCATTTTTAAACTCTATGATTTGTTTCTGATTTTCTGTTAATTTTAAATATTTCATATTCTTCCAATTTTAGCTATTAATGCATTCCACGCTCCTGTAAATAACGATATTTCTGTGTCTGTCAAGCCTTTCGATATTAGATACCCACCTATTAAGTATAAACCATTTAGAGAACTTGAACTCCCAATTATTAAATTGCTATCCTCTACCGCTGTTGATGGTGCTGGAACTATTTGTTTTACTCCGTTTTTGTGTACCTCAAATTCAGTGCTTTTGGTTCTGTTATAAAATAACACTTGGCGGGTACTTATAACCGCTGTATTTGGCACACTTGCCACGCTATTTGAATTGATAGCTGCAGATTGCACCGAAGCAACATTCCCGTGAATATTAGCCCTTAAATTTCCCCCACCTGTGAATAAATATGAACTTTGAGTCCCACTACTCTTTACAATTAAAGCCACGCACATATCATTTTGACCAACTTCTGAAACGTTAAAAGCATTAAATGAAGTGGAGATGTACTTCACAAAATTAAGATTAGTCAAAGCGACTTCTCCTGTAAAGTTCCAATTTGCTTCCACAAATCCAACATTCGCATCTGTTGGGTTACCTATTGGCGTGGTCGAGCCATCTGTATTGACAATTAAGGGGACAAATAGAGATGAAAAAGTTTCGCCCCAAAGTGGATTAAATCTTACGATTTTTGACCGCATTGGTTGAATGTCAGCCATAAATTGATTTAAGGCGTTGAGCAAGAAGCCACTTGCTACACCGCCCCTTTGTAGCCAGTAATTGACCTCTGGAAACGATGCTGGGTTCATCATATCAACATCAAGTAAAATTTCATTACTATTCAAATAAGTAAATGTCAAAATGTTAGTTTCGCCATTAATATAAGAACCTATCCCTCTTTTAATCGTGCCTGATGGATAAATAGGCTCAGAACTGCCCGAGTGGTAAACAATAGCCTGTGAGCCACTTACAGCATTAGTAATGTCAAATAAGATAGAGCTATTTGTAATCGGTGCAATACTTGTACCATACCATTTGGAGCTGTCAAAGGTAAGTGTATTTGTTGCACCTCCGTCTGTGAATGCTGAACCGCCACCAATACCACCACTCTGAACTACTTTAGTTGTAGTTTCGTAATGCTCGTATCTCTCCCCCTCTTCAACTCTTATAATGCCTGTACTTGGTATATTAAGCCTATTAGTTGTATTTGAAGTATTAGCATCTAATTGCGAATAGCACATCACTATTTCTATTACTTCCTGCCCTGTTGAAGTTGGCAAAACTACACAATTACCTCTATACATAGGCATATCGTTAGGGTCGTCATCAGGAGCTTGATATACGATGTGAAAGTAATTTAATTGTGCAACTGAAAGTACGCCAAAGTTCACTTCTTCATTCCAAACAATAGAATTGGGCAATTTTAAGCCTACGAAATCACTCAACAAAACAAGCAATTTACCAGCGTCTGTTGGTAAGAAATTCCTTGTAGCAGTTACGATTTCAATTCCATTGGGGAATAAAGATTGGTCAATATTCGGCATCACAATCTCCGACCAGCTTTTATTCTTCCTCGCATACTGCTTTCCGTCATTTGGAGCATCTTCCAACTTTATATCATTCAACTCATTAACAGCATCTTCAATAGTTTGCCAATTACTATCCACTTGAGCGTGGCTCAATGGCGTTGGCTGTTCATTTCTTTTTATTAAGTTTATATCTGTCATTTTATTTTTTTTTATAATGAATATAATTCTTGCCAGTATTCGCAATCTACATAAGTTTCTGTACAACCACCACTTTCGCAATCTTCAATTTGCATATCAAATTCAAAGCAATTATAAGCCTTATTATCTTCAACTAAAGTAAACGCAACACCATTAGGCTGTATAATCTGAAATCTCAAACAACCAATTTCAGGCAAATCAAGTTCCGCAACTTCTAAGCTAACATTATTAATATCTTCGACCTCCACCTCTCGGCTTATTCCTACATCTAAAATAAAGCTAAATATAAACGTGTGAGTGCCTGTAACATTCAATGAAAATGGTAATTGAATAGTGTCGCAAAGTGCTACACACCCTAAATTCATTATATTTTCGCAACATCTATTCATTTGATTATGAATTTTAACGCTGTATTCGCAATTCCAAATATAGCCAAAATATTAAATAAGATAGGCACAAAATTAAACAACAAAATCATCAACATCGCCACCCACACATTTGTACAAATCAAGCACCCCCCTAATGGCTTAAATATAGGCTTATTATCGATGAATTTGCCGTACTTTTCAAGTATCATACCCTCTTGTATTATATCATCAAAAAAGTTCGTAAAACAAGCTGAAATAAAGCCGATAAAAAGTACATCTAACATTCGTTTATATTTAATGTTTCACAATCATTATCTATGATACAATCTCCCTCATTGTATTCCTCTTTATATCTGAATGTTATCTTAATTAATTCGTAAGGATTATTTTTAATACCCTCCGATTTCTCTATATTTTCTTTGTTAATATCAACGCTCAATATGTCAATATCATCACACTTCAAAAGCATAGCCGTTAGCTTCATTGCTGTGTTATTTATATTAACTTTATTGTGCAACATTACCAACACCAAATCGGTTGTCATTCCAATACTTCTTGCACAGCTATAACTCTTTACATTGCTAATTTTAGTATCGTTCAAATAGCGAATGTAACCACTATTGCAAACATCTTCAAGTCCAATAGGCTTATTATCATCGCTTGTATCAATCAGCATCTGCACGTTATTAACATTTCTAAACACTCCTATACCAGTTATAGTATAGCCTGTCTCTTTGAACAAGTCTAATATTTTTCTTTTATCAACGATCATTTCCTAACTTTTCAAATATAATATCTTTAAATACTTTTATAGCCACTTCACGTTCAAATTTATCCGCAGAAAATATATCTTGACCCAAATATTTTTCATTCATTCGAGCCTTAGCAGATTGTGTGATATTGCTACTTTTTAACTTACCATTCCTCGCTGGGAGTTGCATATCAGTTTGGTTGCTCAACATAATAGCACGTTTCTCTTTATCGACATAAATACTATTCCTTAGCCTGTCCGACAACTGCAAATCTTTTGTGCCACTTTGCAATCCTAATGATTTGCGATACTTAGCATAACTTTCAGAATACCCTCCAAAACCTCCACCATTTACATCTTTATTTTGGTTAAATATTCTATCTAAAATATGGGTATGCACTTCGTCTAAAGCACCTCCAATAGCCAGTTCTATTAGGTCATCTGTTATACGATAGCCTAATAGATTATTACTTACTATTATTGCATTACTTTCAGCCATTTTTCTTTATAAAAGTAATATTTTTTGGCTTAATAGTATTGGTTACTATTGTAACTTTTTTTGCTCCATAATTCTTAGTAACTTGTACTTTTTTTCCACAACTTGAACAACTCATAATAATTTTTTTTATGGTAATGAAATAATATAACTATCACTCTTGCAACTCAAACAGCATCTACAATTAGGTGTTGGTATGTTTAATTTTTCCAACTCCAATTGATATAATCCTTTTGGTGCATAGTTTACACTCGCTGTAATATCATATTTTAGCAAATTAAAAGTACTGTCATAAAAAGCCATTTTTGTTACTGCATCTTCACGCTTTAAATTTACTAAATTATTTAGTCTATTTGTATCTCTTACCTCCGACCATATCAACGCTAAAGCCTTATAAACAACTGCTAAACATAGCAAATCAGCATACTTGCAAAGATATTTTTCAGTATTGCAACGCAGTTGCATTTCTATATTAAAACCATTTGAAACCTCTGAATTTGCTTGAATAAAGCCATTATGCCTATTTACTTTTTTGCTAATTAGTACAACATCTTCACTTTCAATATAAAGCCTAAAATCGTCCGCAACAAATTGGTTTAAGTCTATTATCATTTGTGAGTTACTTTCTAAAGTGCCACTAAAGATATTGCTAATAACTCCATCGTTATTTATCTTTACTACTGCAGTTCCTCCAGTTTCAACGTCTAAAATCACTCTTGTAACGTAAATCATTGCTAAGTCGCAACCCTCCGCTAAACTAAACGACACACCATTACTATTAATATCAGCACTTTCTGTACCTCTGAAATTTAGCTCTTCAATAATACTATTTACTTTCATTCCCTCAAAGGTAATGTCTTTGAATAAAGACCTCCACGCTTGGCCTATCTTCGTTTCAATCAATCGCTTACCACTTACATATCTTTCGTCTGCCGTCTTAGATGCCAACATTAAAGACACATCGTAATCGTCTAAATAGTATAGTGCTGTGTCGTTTTCGCACAACCCACGGATGGAAATTAATTTATCAAAACAACTCATATTATTTTTTTTTAAAAAAAGGCGGTGCAGATTATACACCTAACACCGCCCCCGAATGAAAAGAAACAAATTAAGATGAAGCACCACCTCCGAAAGTTGTACAAGTTAAGTCTCCACAATCAACACCGAATAATAACGATGGATAATTACATACAGCATCACTTGGTAAACTAAATAAGTCAAATCGCTTTTGCCAATTGAAATTGTGCTTACCGCAATCGTAAGTGTAGTAGAAATCCCAATCGCCATCTTCTAATGCCATTACTTTATTTTCTTTCTCAAATCGAGTCACCTCTTCGCCATTAATAGTTAATAGCATCGGTTTTTCCACTTCACGTCTTTTTGTGTCTAAGAAATTCACAAATTGGTAAGTACCCGGAGCAAACGTAATCAAACGCTTGTCTGTCGGTGCGTCTCCAATCTCGGCATTAACTTGAGCATCAAAAAAGAAATTGTTAAATGTAAAATTAGCAAGGTTAATGCCATTAGCTCCTTGTCCTAAATATTTTTGCATATATTCCAAAGAAAGCAAGTCGCTATCTCCAACAAAGATAGGATTAGCAGGATAGCCTAATTGACGATACATAGCCTGTATCTTCGCAAATGCACCGATATTTGGCGTACCATTTGCATTAATGAAAGGCACATCAATAGTTTCCGTTAAAGAACTATCGCCATTAGGATATTTGCCAAATGTCGGCAACACCTTAGCTAATAGTTTCTTGTCTAATCTCTTTAAAGCCTTGTAATACTCGGACATTAAGTTTTCCGTGTAAACGGTAGTTCTACTTGCACACATTTCGTCAAACTCTGCATCATTTAATTCAAAGCCAAAAGATACAAAATCATTTACTTCAACATTAGCATAACCAGTAGAGGCTAACCCTCTATCAGGCGTTGCGCACTCGCCGACCTCAGCATCTACAGATTCGTCTGTACAAGTTGGTTTAACATAGCGTAATTGTACGATACGTTTAGACGTATTTGTTGGTCTTGCTTGACCATTATTAACGTCTTCATTGATTGACACACCTACTCTATTTGCATCAGATATAAGTGCATTGTAAAGCCCCACATTTGGCTTCATTGCATCGGAAGCCAAAGCTCCGAAGTTTTTGTTTATCTCATTTTGTAAGAGTAAACACGGCGTGATGCCTGTTTTGTTAATTACGGTTGCCATATTATTTTAATTTATAATGTTTAAAATTTTTACTATGGCATTTTAAAAGTATGCTAAACTCAATAAGTTGCTTAAAAGTGGTGCAACCCCCACAGTTATTATATTGCAGAAGCCTTTTGGTTCATTGCTTCTAAACGCTCACGCATATGTTTTGGCAGATTTTCAGGGTAAATACTTTTCGGTTCTGCACCACCACCATTATGTGGAGGTAGTCCACCCCCCCCATTGGATTTCTTTATCAAATCGCCAATCAAAGTTTCCCTTAGATTGCTCAAATCGGCAAACTTAGTATTATCAGATGTCATCGCTCGATAGTTGCCCTTTTTGATAATAAAGTTATTTTCGTCATCAATATCAAATTCAAAACCCGCATCTTTTGCCGAACTTTCAAACAATTTGACAACCTTATCTTTACCGATAAGGAAATCAACATCTTTAGTAAGTTCCGAATTAATGATATTGCTAATCTTAGCCTGTTTTTCTTTTTTTGAGTATTCATTTTTCACATCTTCAAGTTCTTTAGCTTTCGCTTCTTGAATTTGTGCAATTTGATTTTGAAGCTCTACTATCTTAGCCTGATGTTCCTTTACATCTTTTGAGACTTCTAAATTCAAACCAGTTTTTCCAGCATCAAGCAAATCTTGAATTTCAATATCGTTAAGCTCTTTTTCTGTTTTTCCTAACCCGAAAAACTCGTTAATCGCTTTTTTTGTTTTTTTAGCAGAAATAATATTTGCAGTCTTAACTTTCTCCGTTAAAATAGGCTCTAAGAGGTCTTGCCTTTGCAAAAACAAATCTTCTTGCTTTTTCTGAAAGTCTGCAAATGCCTTTTCAATATCAAAATTTTCATCTTCGACTTTCTCGGCATTAAAACCGAATTTCTTTAATAGGTCCTTACTTTTTTCCATTCTTTTTTGTTTTATTATCATTTATTAATTCTAACGATTTTGCAAGTTCATTTAATTCATTTTCTTTATTCATCAATTTTTCCTCCCACTCTACCAGTCTTATTCTTTCCTGCTCTAAAATCTCAACACCTTGCTCCGTTGATACCTCTAACTTATCACTTTCTTTTATAAATTTTTTAGTAGATAGTAATTTTTCGATATACCTTTCAGAAAACTTCGAGGCATTAATTACGTTACCATTATCAATATTAATTAATATCATAACTCAAAAATAATGATAGTGCTTAAAATAAAGTTGGTAAATTTTGTACTTTGTTTTTTTTTAAGGTCTTACAAACCTAACCCACTTTACATTATGTCTGCAATTATAACCACCTCTATTCTCGGTTATATTGGTTATGTCCGTACCTTCAATTAATCCTGACCCTTTAGCTCGATACACTTCCTTGCCTTTGGCATTTATTACCTTTACTTGGCTGTCGCTTGGTTCTCCGTTTGGAATAAACTCATTTAGAACTTTATTTACCTCCGCAATCGTCATTCCATTTGGGTACGTTTCCCTAATGTGCGTACACATCGGACGACTTTCCTCCACTAACGACCCTATCCATTTTAAAGTATCTAATTTATTTTCTTTTCTAATTATATCATTTGCTGTACCATTCAAACGCAAAAGATTTTCTTGCAATATTAAGCCATTTTGATTATTTACAAGACTTTCATCGCCAATAGTTATCTGCTTTAATTCTTTAAAACTTTCTTTTACCTCACGCTTTAAAACAATATCTGAAAATACTTTATTTTCTATCTTTCTCATTACATTTACTTCAAAGCCTTTGCCAGTTAAATCAAACATTACATCGTCAATTGCTCTTTGTATTCTTACGTTATTTTCATTCAGTTTTTTAAAGGTCATTCCTTTATCGTCCTTGTAAAATAGCTTAGTTCTATCAACTATTTTTGATAATTCTTTTTGAAAGTTTTTTGCATTTTTAAAATAACCTGAATTTTGAAAAGCACCAACAATAATACCACCGATTAATGCTAATGCTTCGTCTGTATAATCATAATAGCCACCGTGAATGAAACTCGATAATTCATCAACCAATGCTTGATAGAACTCTTTGTTTATCGCAATTAATTTTTCTTTGTTTTTCTCAACTAAATCAATGATATAATCAACTTCATTCATCATCTAAAGATATAATATGCTTTGATAAATTAAAGGTTTCGTTAATTACTTTTCTAACAATAGCATTTATTTCATCTGTACTACTATCTTTTGTGATTTTGCCCTCGTTAAATAAGTCTATCATTATTTGAAAACCTTGATGGTGGAGGATTATATCCTCGTTCATCAAATCACTACCTAAACTTGCTTTTGCTTGTACCAATTCTGAAGAACCATAAGCAAATATCTTATCAATCTTTGCAAGTTCATTAATTACAAATTCATTTTTTGCACTCGCTCCAAAGTTCTTTAATAAATATCTTTTTGTTAGCTCAACCAAAATAACATAAGGCGAACCACTACTTTTAGCAGCTGCAATTTCTTGAATATAATCAGCACTATTCTTTATATCTAAATCTTCAGGTAAGCTAATGTTTACATCATTTGAACCTCCACGATATTCCGCAATTGAATTTAAAATATTTTCGTATAACTTAAATAAGTCAAATAAAATACCACTCACCAAATCAACTCGCTGTTGGCTATCATATCTCTTACTCTCCCCACTTTGATTAGTCATATTTTGCTTTGAAACGCATAGAGCATTTAACATCATATCAAAATAATATGCTTCACGATTTGCCGAATGTTGAAGTATTGAAGTGTCAGGCGTAATAAATCCTTCAGGTACGGTAAATTTGCCTTGCTCGTCTAAGAAGTCGCCACCCTTAGAAACCATTAATGTACCAGTTGGGGTTGTGTCCATAATATAGCCTGTACCACTGCACCGCCCACACGTATGACCATCACTGGTAACGTGTCTATTTAAGCTTGTGTCTAAATGACAACCACCCTCCATAACGTTGTCGCACGGTACTTTAACCCTCCAATGACGAGGATATACAAAACGAATTTCACATATTCTAAGGTCTGAACCTTGACCGATTGCAAGGTCGCCCCAACCTGCAGCCCCGTGATAATCAGAAATAAAATACTCCGAGCCATCGGCATCTAAAACATACCTTGAACCTATCACATAGAATGGGGCATTTGTAAGATTGTTATTATAGTAAATATGGCTTTCATAACTTAATTTATTGTCTGCTAATTTTGGGATAAATAATATAGTTTGCTCTTTATCTATGCCAAAATAATAAGGATAAGACTTACTATCATTAACCTGATAATCGCCCCCTTTAAATACAAGGTAGTCATTGCTAATATCAACAATATCAGCATAACCAATTAACCTAATATCTATGTCTATCTTCTGATTAATGATATTATTAAAATCAGGTAAATCAAATAAATAATTAGGTACAAATGTTTCTGAAATATGCTTTGGCAAAACAACGACCACCGCATTAGGGTCTGTCTGCTTATACCACCCTACACGCTTCAGAATCCATTCTTTTAAACTAAATGACGTATAGGTATTATTTAACTTCAAAGTGTCCTCATAGGCTTTTAAATCGTCATTTGAGCCATATTCTACAACAACATCTAAATTAAGTGCAGTCGTTGTATAGTCTGCAATAGCTTTGTCAAATTCATTCTTAGTGATAGCACGATAATTATTTGAGCGAAAATTAAAGGCTTGTTTGTTTTCGCTCTCCAGCGGTCGCCTATCTTTAAAAATTTGAATAGGCAAAGCCCCCTGCGTGTGTACGCTCATTATATTATAAACCTCCTGCCATTTTGTTAAAGCAGGAGGTCTATAATTACTTAGTATTTTTTTTGTTATACTTAAAATATTCATACAACAAAAATAATATTAATTAGATGAACTTGTAGCATCAAATAATACATCTCTAATTGCATCTGTTAATGGCGTTGGCTTTATCTCAACTCCGTAAGTTTCAAATCTAAATTCAAAATTAATAGACTGCTTAGAACCATCTTCCGACACTCTCCAACCCTCAACTGCTAATCCGTCAAAGCCCTCTTTAGCTGTCTTTTTGTAAATGTTGCCATCACATTCCACCCACATTAATTGCTTAGAATGTGCTAAATTCTTAACGTCATTCAAGAAATCAATATGCTTGAAAGTAGTTGGGTCTAATACGCTTGTTTTAAAGTCGTAACCGCTTATTTCTGATATTACTTCTTCAGGTTTCCCTGCTGATAATATCAGTTTTGAAGTCGTTGGCTTGATTATATTACCTAACCCGGGTGGCGATACTATTACTTTATTTGCCGTGATATAACCTTCCCACTCAACGGCACTTGTTATGTCGGTAAACTCAATATCGCAATCAAGCAAAATAAAGAACTCCGAACCACCTTTTAAAAGTGACTCCGCTCTTTTACAAGGCACAGGATAGCTTCTTATCTGTGCTTCTGAACAATTTGGTGTGCAAATAGCCATATCTTTTTAATTTTATTTGTTATCAATAGTTGTATCTATCTTTTTAGTCGGAGCAGTTACCTTATGCTCCGTTTGTTTCACTTCTTCGGCAAAATCAATGCTTTCAATCGAATGAGTAATTAAATAGCTTCTTAACTCATCTCCAGTTTTTTTAATCGTCTGCCCCTCGATTATTACGGTGTAAATTTTGTTCTTTTCGAGTGTCTTTATAAAATCATAAGTAGTCATATTCTAATTATTTCTTCAAAAATAAATAGATATATTTGCTCCTTATTGGTAAATTCTGTACTTTTATTCCGTGGACGATTTAAAAGAATTTGTAAAAGACTTAAATATAAAGATTATAGCGATAGATAAATATGTCTATCGTGTTCACATTCTGTATTCCAACAACGATGCAAAGGCACTTGACGGCATTATTATTTTACAAGCACATTTGATTGTTCTTTATAATTTTTTTGATAAGTTCGATGTGGAGGTTATCATCGAGAAAATGCGTAAAATAGGCATTAAGAAAGTCGAGCAAGGGTATGTTGATTATACGTGCAATAACAATGAATACATACATCTGCTAATGATAAAGAATAGTGATAAGGTAAAGGCTAAGTTGCTTTATATAATAAATAGAATTGATTATTTATTACTAACTTTAAAACGCTAACAACAACCATTTTTTACAATTAAAGTACTATTATCTTTTGATAGCTGGATTTTCGCAGTAAAATAACCATTGTTATATTCGGCTAATGTATATTTACTATTTTGATTTCTGAAGTACTTTTCTCCACCTAAGTATAGGATATTATGCAATAATGCATACTGTACAATACTATGTATTACTTGCGTATAATTTGCTATCCTTAACTCATAATTCTCATTGCTAACATAGAATAACATCTTTTCTTTACCTGCGTGAGTAGTTATAAATTCAGTTTCCAAATCACGCAACTCCTGATACATCAAAAATGCTCTTATAAAAATTTCGTGTTCAATTTCTAAATTACCATAATCAGTATTTGCAAACCTGCAACTATTACTCCACTTCAGGGGTAATAAGTCTTTAAAACACTTGTCATTTGCGTTATAATCAATATACTTGATAGCATTACTTTGATAGATGTCGCCCTGCACGGAGGTTATTACAACACTTGCCATATTTGAGTTATAGGGCAGTTCAATTACACTTGTAGTTTCATCTTCATTTTGATTGATAGTTGCATTATAATCATCAACAATCTTCACGCCCTCACAATTATACAAGTCTATTTTTGCAATATCATCTTTAGTAGCTATCTCAACATCTTTGATATAAAATAGGTCGTCTTTTCCACTCCATTCACTACCTGCTGGCTTACTATCGCCTGATATTAATTGCAAGTTGTCTAAGTTAAATGGCGTGGCTGGTAGAATGAATATATTTTGATATTCAAGTTCAATATTAGCTGGTACATTTACCGTCTGCTCCGCTAATATATCTCCACCACTCGTTACCAACTTAAATTTATAATCAAATGCGACATCTTCTATCATTGAGCGTATCTTGAACCGAATACGACAACTTTTTTTATGCTCATTAATTAGTTCACTTTGCCAGTTTCTGACGTAGAAAGTAGCATCTGTCTTACCACCCCAACCACAACTATCTAAATGCTTACCCTCATTCCACGCTACCAATGACCGCAATCGTCTATTCCAATAAGTTCTGAAACCCCAATGTAGTACTGGAGTGGCACTTGTTGGCAAAACATCTAAAACCTCAATTACTGTATATCCTAAAGGCTTTTCAAGAAATGTTAATTCTAGTCCTGTACCAACTGCAACAAATGTAAAATCCTTATCATAAATAAATACAGTTTTTAAATATTCGTTTATTCCGAATGCAATTTGTAAAGCATGACCAACTCTTATATTAACAATAGTCATATTGTCTGTATCTCTTACTATGTCAAAGTAAGCACCTGTTATTGTTGGTACAGCTGAAAAGATTATAAGTTTCTTAAAAGTATAAAGATAAATTCGTGAATTTGTATCTACTCCACAGGTATAAGTATCTTTATATTTTGTAATGTTTTGAGGCAAAATCAAAGTTTCTCCAGCTTGTAGAATATTACCGTGCGTCGGTAATGTATTAATATCATCAAACCTATCTTCTGCTTTAAGTTCCCACTTTGTGTTATAGACAATTTGCAAATCTCTATTCTTTCTTATAAGTACTTCATCGCACCCTTTGTTAAATTGTAATGGTTGATATATTGGAAATTCTAACATATTATTTTAATTTATTAATGTTTCTTTATATTTTATTGTTATATCTGACATACCAAAAGGATTGTACCTAACTTCCTTTATCCATGCGTTTTTATTATTTATTCTTATTATTCCTGTCTTATCTTTTCGCATACGCTCATAATCGGCAAAGCATAAATCATACTTAAATTTAGCCAAAAAAGGTTTATAGTACTCGTTATCTGATACATTTATTTCGGTTGTAGAATCTTGTAATAATGTAAATTCTTGATAGGTTAAATCTCCTGAGCCATAAGTATTTTTTACATACATCTTTGAGCATACAACATCATTAACGGCTAAAAAAAAACTCCCCTCAACTTCTAAATGAAAGTCTTCTCCATTTACCAATAAAAAGCCATTTGGTAACTCTTTTTTTATGATTTGAGTGCCTATATTATTAATTAAATTACCAGATGTTAATGCTCTTCTTAATTCTATTGTTATTTCATTAGTGCCACCTATGTATATTGCATCAACTCCACTCTTATATGATAGCTTTGCTTTGAACTTATATACTCCAGCTTCTTGGCACTTAAAATATGTCATTCCTGCTTGAGTATAGGCGTGTGGAGGTAATCCATCAATGGAAAATATCCAATTTCTTAAACTTAACAATCTATCATATTCAACCACTAACGGTTCTTTAAAAAATAAAAATTCCAGTTCATTAGAAACCGCAAAATCATCTCGATTCCTTGTTTGAAATCCGTGCTTTGCATTCATTCCTTGATTGAAGCAATTGATACCTAACCCTAACCACATTGCAAGTACACTATTATTTCTAAATTTAATATTTGGTATATCATAACGTAATTCGCCACTTACTTCTTTTAATTGAAACATAAATATTTCATCGTTCCAAACCTCCTCGTCATAATAATTAATAAGGTCGCCTTGTCTTAATATCATTGAATTATGCACTACAAATTCAAATCTCAAATCTAAGTCATTATCCTTTAACCCTTTGCAACCGCAAGACACAAGCTCTATTTCTGCAAAATAATCATCACGATTTGGTTTGGTTTCAATTTGATTTTGTCCGCCTAATATTATTTTGTTAAATATATTATTCTCATCATAAACTTCTTCTAAATCAAAAGGAATGTTGTCTATATTTAAAAGTAAATTATCTCCAAAAGTATTTTTTTCCTTGTCAATAATCAATACATCTTTATCTGCAATTTTGGTCATTATACAATATAACGTTGTTGCTTTCCTAACTTCTTGCAATACCTGACCTAGTGATACAGTAGGATACATTTGTTCAGATGTTCCATTTGTATATCTCATTGCATAGCCTGTGGTTATGGCTATATTAGTAAATACAACATCATTAAATACTACATCAACTTTATTATTGGTTATATAATTAACAAGAAAAGTAATAATATCTGTCGCTTTGTAACATATTCCTTTATTTAAAGTGAAGTTTCTATATATTATTTGTGGTAACAATTCTAATGCTTCGCCACCTATTGTTGTTGTTGCGTACAATGGAATTTCAGTATCTTTATATTGAGCAATATCATTGCTCCAATTAGTATCTTTTATATTATTTACCTTTATAATTCCTTTTGCGACTTGTACGCTTAAATCTGACTGCCTTATAGTTCCAGTAAATAATGTATCATTTTCAACCTTAATTTTAATGCCTATATCTTCACAATAAGATTCTTTCCTTTTATCTGCAAAAGCCTTGAAACCGCAACCATAAGCCATTAACTGACTATCTGTCTTTTCTCGTAATATTTGCTCACTATTTGAAAATCCATCTTCACGAATGATAGTAGCAGATACATCTCCACTTATATCTTCAATATGCTTATTATCAATGTAGTATTTAATTATATCTTCTTGCATCTTTATTTTCTTTGGCTATTAATTTTTTACCCACTTGCATCGCAATATTATTACCGTCCTCTGTCGATTGGTAAATAAATTCTAATTTTTCATTCATCTTTTTAAATTCTTTCGTATAATCAATTCGTTCTAATTGATTAGTGTAATTGCTAACATTTGGAGAAAATATATCAGGTCGAAGTAAGCCATTATTTAGCTTATTAAAGTTATTAACGCCATACATTGCTACTGCTTCACGC
>ERZ650308.565-NODE-565-length-19996-cov-10.563312_pt1 | contig 19996 bp, 16 predicted proteins | sample MGYA00376244_ERZ650308 | MGnify/ENA primary metagenome ERZ650308 (study PRJEB26733, sample SAMN07839295) | wastewater metagenome | biome: small river; feature: stream; material: water | place: USA: North Carolina | collected 2016-04-26 ... | reverse complement strand
CATTCATAAAAATTTGGAAGAAAATAATAAAGAAACCTGTCAATCCTAAAACAGCTAAACCAGCAACTCCCAATCCCATCACCGTTCCACCACCAAAAGAAACTTTCAAGGCTTGAGGCAAACTAGTACGAGCGGCTTGCGTAGTTCTAACATTAGTTTTAGTGGCAATTTTCATTCCCATATTTCCTGCTAAAGCAGAGAAGAAGGCACCAAAAACAAAGGCAACTACAATTAATATATGTGTGGTAGGAACTATAAATGATATCCCCGCCAAAACGGCACTGGCGCCAATCACGAAGAAAGTCAATAATCGATATTCTGCTTTAAGAAAAGCTAATGCACCTTCGTAAATATAATCTGAAATCTCTTTCATCTTACCATCTCCAGCGTCCTGTTTTAGCACCCAAGCTCTTTTAACCGCCATGAACAAAAGTCCAATAATCGCCATTACTATTGGCAAATAAATCATAAATGCATTCATAAAAAATAATTTTGGTTTTAATTAATAATTCATTGATAACGAACGAATTTAAACAAAAAAGCAATACTCTTTACAGAATATTGCTTTTTTTATAAGAATTACTAAAAAAATTATTTGATGCTAAATAAGTTTTTTGGTTTGTTTTCAATTGCTTCGAAACGTTCTGTACACTCTTTAATAATAGCATACGCTTCATTTACATCTCCCCAACCTTCTACATCTACTTGTTTATTTTCTAAATCTTTGTATACTTGGAAAAAATGCTCAATTTCTTTAATTAAGTGCGGATTTACATCACTTAAATCATTTAATGAATTCCAAATTGGATCAGAAACTGGAACGCAAATCACTTTCTCGTCTGGTCCTTTATCATCTGCCATGTGAAAAACACCAATTGGTTTTACTTCCATTACACAACCCGGAAAAGTAGGCTCGTTGATCAACACCAAAACGTCTAATGGATCACCATCTAATGCCAATGTTTCAGGAATGAAACCATAATCAGCTGGGTACATCATAGAAGAGAATAACATTCTGTCAAAACGCATTCTTCTAATTTTAAAATCGTATTCGTATTTGTTTCTACTTCCTCTTGGTATTTCGATTAAAACGTCGAAAGTTTTTAATTTGTCTGCAGTCATTGTATTTGTTGTATTTTTCTTTTAAAATTTGGTGCAAAAGTAAGGAAACTATACGTTTTTACAAGAGTAAATTGAAGATATCTCTAGAATATTTAAAACCGTTGCATTTTAGCCAATAATTAGAAAAAACAACAACGCTTCCATTGTTCAAAATACGAACAAAGCTTCCAGCCTTTGGAAGGCTGGAAGCTTTAGTTGTTTATTTGACTTTAATAAAACTATCTTTCAATTTGATTTCCTTTACCCTTTTGTCATTGGCACTTCTGCGGTAGTCCAATATATTTTGTTCTACCATCGAGGTGATGAATGAAAGTTTTGCTAAAAGGTTCGCCAAAGCCACCTCTCTTCGTTTCACAACAGTAAGAAAACTGTCTTTTTGGACTTCATTTTCAAACAAGTGATTAAGCTCGTTAAGCGAAATAAAGCGATTTTTATTCTGAATCAAATAATCTAAAATTCGTAATTCGGCATCTTCAAGTGAATCCAATAGTTTTCCTCTGTAATAAAATGCCTCTTTGTTAGCATAGTATATAATCCCAGTAAATGGAATAAACCTTTTTTTCTTTTGTTGAAAATAACGCAATAGCCCAATTAAAAACAATACACCAAACACTACAAGTACAATAGTTGACATTGCGACACTTTGATACCATGGTAAAATAAACTTTTGTTGATTAATCGGTTTGCCCAAAAACTCCTGTAAGGGCATACGCATAAGGCTTTTAAAGCCATCTGCATTTTTATTGATGTATACTATCTCATTTGTTTTAGCATCATAAAATGGACTTAAAATATTTTTGGGATTCGTTCTATAAGTAATTACATTGTTGTTTTCAATATCTATTTCATAAATAGTGTTGTACTCCGTTATTGGTGAAACATACAGTTTTGTATCGATTATAAAGCTAGGAACAATAACTTCTTTAGCAATTAAATTATTTAACTCAATGTGTTTCCCAACAACTGACCACTGCATTGTAGGAAGATGTAACCTCCAAACTTCAGTCTCACACGGTTTGACTTGAAGAAAATGATTTGGATCTTTTTCATACCCACTAAATACATACAAATAATCCTTAACAACAATACCATGGGCTTGCCTTCTCGGACTTGGATGGGTTCCAAAAGTTTCTACTTCGTCCCACTCTTTGGTTTTTAAGTTGAATTGTGTCAAAATATTTTTATGGGTAAACAAGCCGTAACCTCCCCAAAAAAATAATTTATTATTGTATGCAAATGGTACTGCTCCGTATTGATTTTTATGTAAAAATGATTTATCAATTCGAACTAAGGAATCGTTGCGCCATTCTAATACCGCTCCACAACCATGGTACACTAAATACGTTTTATCTTTTAAGTTTAATGGAAGATAGTGTTTTAGACTTTCTAAATAGCTCCCATGTCGAAAAGATTTTTGTTGCAAAGGATTTCCTTTAAACAGTATAGAATCATTGAGAACCAAGACAGCTTGAGAGGACTTTGCTTCTTTAAAAAGTAAATGCTCATCCGTTCTGGATATTGATTGTGCCTGGCAAATGAAGAGCGAAATAAAGAAGATGAAAAGGAATCGATTCATAGCAGAAAAGTATATTAAAAAATTATTTTTTCTAAAAGTAGGAATTGTTTTTCAATTTGTCAAATTCCAATCTACCTAAGCATCTATCTGTTTTGCTTAATTTGGTCTAAAGATTATTTGTCTTTTATCATATAATAAAAACATAGTTGGTGTAGGAAAAACAAAAAAGCTTCCAGCCTTTGGGAGGCTGGAAGCTTTGTATATAAATAGTCTGTTTTAATTAAAAGTGAAATCCAAAAGCGCCTTTAATGGCAAATTTATTGGCATCTGGAGTATTTAAATAGCTGCCTCGCCATGAAAAATCAATACGAAATACTTTAAATATGTTCCCAATGCCCGCGCTGTATTCCCAATAGACATTTTCAGGAGCATTGTAAGCCAATCCAGAAGCATTGATCAATCGGTTCTCTTCCGATATTGTTCCATAAACAGCTCGTATTCCTATGATTTCGCGCCAGTTTAACTTTCGCATAAAAGGAATGCGAGAAAAAATGCGACCGTTAAAATTATGATCCCATTTTAAAGTGGCATACTGATCGCTTAAAAATTCGTAAAAATTAAGATTGTTAAAGGTGTTCTCAATTATAAAATAGGTTTGGTTCCCAGGAATCACACTCATTAATCCAAGTGGAATAGTGCCAAAAGTTTTTCCTAACTCCATGGTAATATTCGTTCTACCCAATGGACCAATGATGAAAGGTTGTTTATAATACAATTGCAATTTATCATACTTGAAATCACTGTTCAACACACCTTTGAATCCGTGACTGTAATTGACAAAAAAGCGACTGTAAGGATTGTCTACGACATCTCTTTCAACTCCGTAACCAATCGTCTTTCTTTTAGGCATGAACTCAATTTGAATATTGGCTTCAGATTGTTTTACCTCGCTCTGAGTAGCCGTTCTCGTAGCATCTGTATAATAATCCAAACTAAAAGTAGGCGATGCGGATGCTAAAGTACGATGAGAAATCCCTGCTTGGAAAATAAGGTTTTTCACTGGCTCAATTTCAACTGAAAAGGTCGTTAGATTGATATTGGTTAACTTCCCATTATTCCCAGTAGTAAATAAAGCGGATGAAGCGAAACTGCGTCCCATCACATCATTAGTAGTAGTTAAACTCGCTCCTATTTGCTCTATATCACGTCGATTACCTCCTGAGAGAATAAGTCGGTTTTTCTTATCCACCATCCATTTACCTGAAAAGCCGTATTTAAATTGTTGGTCTTTCAATCCATAAGCGGTAAACGCTTGAATTCGCCATGGATCATTGGGTCCAAAATAGGTTCTTCCACCAACACGCAATCGAACTCCTTCTACTTCATTAAAACCTAATGAAGAAAAGATAGGTCCGTAATCAAAATTCTTAAACTCGACATAACCGCTACCCAAAATAGAAACCAAACTGTACATCTGTTTGAACTTTTTGACGGTTTGAAGCGTATCTAGCATTTTATAGACTCCGGCCTCGTCTTTATTTAATTTTTCAAAACGGTTTTCATGCCAATATTCTTCTGACTTTTTGTACACATCGTTATCAATGAAATTCACTTCTTCTTTATAAAAAGCGAGCGGTTTTTCTTTATTGAATTCATGATTGCGATACAAAGTAGTTCTTTTTCCATAAACCCCCTTTGAGTCTTCTTTCTTATTTAAGGCAAAATCAGACATCATATAATCTTTTGTCAACAAGAAAACAGAATCGTTAACAACTTCAAATTCTTGTTCAATATAAATGTCTTTAATCCAGTTAATGTTAGCACTTTTAGTCACTGCCATATTAATTTTTTTAATGGCAAATGTGGTGTCATTCACCCAAAAATCACCTTTGAATGTCAATTCGTTTTTGCGTCTTGGATAAAATAAAATATTGTAGCATTTTTTATTGTCAATATAAGCGCTGTCTCTTAATACATAATTATAGACATCAATACCCGTTCGAGACAATGGGCTTGTAAAACTCTTGTCGAAAAAAGTCAAGTAATTGTTATAAATCGAATAATCGGTATATAAATCTTTGATAAAAGATAAAATCTGTTGATTTCCCTCAAAGCCCGAAGTTTTATTTGCTTTCAGTTTTTCTTTCACCTTTTTTTGGCGGTTATCCCCGAAAACATCCGATAAAGATTCGTTGATAAAGATAGGCAAGTAGGTTTTCCCCGTAACTTTAGAAGTATCCACATGTTTGAAAACAAACTCCATACCCTTGAAAATTTTATTTTTCATGAAAGCACTATCAATAGTATTCATGTCAAACTCTACCTTCTCGTACTTTTCAAATTGGTATTGATTGAACTGATACAAGCCATTCTTACGTTTTCGTTCCCAAATTTTTCGAAGAATATCCAAAGCCGGATTATTTTTTTTAGACGTTTTACCTGTAAATATAACTACCTCGTTTAAGGATTCAGCTTCATTTAAGATTGCTTTTAAATTGTAAACAACACTATTTTCTAGGATAATTTCTCTTTCTGAATATCCCGCTGATGAAATAATTAATCCGGTGTGTTTTTGAGGAGACTCAATATAAAATCGCCCATCCTCATTAGCTACTACACCTATATTTGATTTTTTGAACACAACGTTGGCAAAAGGAATTGGCTGTTTTGATTTGTCCAAAACAATTCCGCTGACTTTGGTCTGTGCAACAATACACTGACTTAGAATCAGAAAAACAAATAGAATGATTTTAGAGAATTTGGCTGTCATAATTTAAAAAAAATCTTCATCAAATAGAACATCTGATGAAGATTCAAAGGTAATCTTTATATCATTGTTTAAAAAACAATAAATGAATTGTATTTATCTATTTAGCACTTTTTTTACTGCTTTGATAACATCATCAGCATTAGGCAACCATTCTTTCAATAATACAGGAGAGTATGGAGCAGGAGTATCTGCTGTTGTGATACGCTGAATTGGAGCATCTAAAAAGTCAAAAGCACGTTCTTGAACAATGTACGTAATTTCAGAAGCAACACTTGCAAACGGCCAAGCTTCTTCAAGAACAACCAATCTATTTGTTTTTCTAACCGAAGTTAAAATAGCATCATAATCCATTGGACGTACAGTTCTTAAATCAATTATCTCGCAAGATATTCCTTCTTTTGCTAATTCATCTGCAGCAATAAAAGCTTCTTTGATAATTTTTCCAAAAGAAACTATTGTTACATCGGTTCCTTCACGTTTGATATCTGCAACTCCAAGTGGAATGGTATATTCTCCATCAGGCACCTCTCCTTTATCACCATACATTTGTTCTGATTCCATAAAAATTACAGGATCATTATCACGAATGGCCGCTTTTAATAAACCTTTTGCATCATAAGGTGTAGATGGAACTACAACTTTAAGACCCGGAGTATTAGCAAACCAATTCTCTAAAGCTTGAGAGTGAGTTGCTCCTAACTGTCCTGCAGAGGCTGTTGGTCCTCTAAAAACAATTGGCACATTAAATTGACCACCAGACATTTGACGCATCTTAGCAGCATTACTTATAATTTGATCAATTCCCACTAAACAGAAATTGAATGTCATGTACTCTACAATTGGACGACAACCGTTCATTGCTGAACCTACCGCAATCCCAGAAAAACCAAGTTCTGCAATTGGAGTGTCTATAACTCTCTTTTCGCCAAACTCAGCTAGCATTCCTTTAGAAGCTTTATAAGCACCATTGTATTCAGCAACTTCTTCACCCATTAAATATATGGATTCATCGCGGCGCATTTCTTCACTCATCGCCTCACAAATAGCCTCTCTAAATTGAATCGTTCTCATAATTGTTTAGTTATATATGTAATTTCGAAAGCGCAAAAATAAATATTTTATATTACTTAAAAGCATAAAATCTACTAAAATATCAAAAGTTGTATTTCACTATTTATTGCATTTGTTCAACTAGTTTAATAGTTGAAATAAGGTAAATTAGGTAAAAAGTTAAAAAAATAATAAATTAAATAAAAATATTATGCGCGCATAGTAAATATTCATTTTTATTCTATAGATTTGTACAATACAAAAGATAAAAAAAACGTATTCTTATGAAAATATTAGTTTGCATCAGCCATGTACCTGATACTACTTCGAAAATTAATTTTACTAACGGCGATACCGAATTTGATACTAATGGGGTTCAATTTGTGATCAATCCTAACGATGAATTTGGTTTAACAAGAGCTATTTGGTTTCAAGAGCAACAAGGCGCTCACGTTACTGTAATTAATGTTGGTGGACCAGAAACCGAACCTACATTGAGAAAAGCACTAGCTATTGGTGCAGATGAAGCAATTCGAATCAATGCTAATCCAACAGATGGTTTTTTTGTAGCTAAACAATTAGCGCAAGTTATTCAAACCGGAGGCTACGATTTAATTATTGCTGGAAAAGAATCTTTAGATTATAATGGTGGAATGGTTCCGGGGATGATAGCTTCATTACTAGACTATAACTTTATTAATTCTTGTGTTGGATTAACTGTAGATGGTGCTAGTGCTACTGCAAGTAGAGAAATTGACGGAGGTAAAGAAATTTTATCTTCTTCTTTACCATTAATTATTGGTGGCCAAAAAGGATTGGTGGAAGAAAAAGACTTAAAAATTCCAAACATGAGAGGAATTATGACGGCACGAACTAAAGCCTTAACTATTTTAGAACCTGTTCAGGCTGACGCAAAAACCAAATCAATCCAATTTGAAAAACCGGCAGCTAAATCTGCTGTAAAACTTGTTGATGCTGACAACCTTGATGAATTAATCAATTTGTTACACAATGAAGCTAAAGTAATTTAGTTCTCCAAACAATCAAATTAGTATAAAAAATTTAAAAATATAAACATGTCTGTATTACTATTCGCTGAATCATCAGATGGAAAATTTAAAAAAGTAGCTTTTGAGTTGGCTTCCTATGCTAAAAAAATAGCCGAAACAACTGGAACTACTGTGACTGCAGTCACTATCAATATGAATGACGTATCAGAATTATCAAAGTACGGTGTAAATAAAGTCCTTAAAGTAACAAACGAATCTTTATCAGGGTTTTCTGCAAAAGCTTATGCTAATGTAATTGCTCAAGCTGCTCAAAAAGAAAGTAGCACTATAGTTGTTGTATCATCAACAACGGATAGTATTTATCTTTCGTCAATTTTAGCCGTGAAATTAAATGCTGGTTTAGCATCTAATGTAGTTGGTCTTCCAATAAGCATTTCGCCTTTTCAAGTAAAGAGAACTGCTTTTTCTAACAAAGCATTTACAGTTACTGAAATGACTTCTGATACCAAAATAATTGGTCTTGCGAAAAACTCTTTTGGTATTATCGAAAGTGCGGTAACTGGTTCTGAAGAAGATTTCACTCCTTCAATTGATGCTGCTGATTTTAACGTAAAAATTAATTCTGTAGAAAAAAGTTCTGGAAAAATCTCAATTGCTGATGCTGATGTAGTTGTTTCAGGAGGTAGAGGATTAAAAGGACCAGAAAATTGGGGTATGATTGAGGAATTGGCAGGAGTTCTTGGTGCCGCTACAGCTTGTTCAAAACCGGTATCTGATTTAGGTTGGAGACCACACGGAGAACACGTTGGTCAAACAGGAAAACCAGTTGCTACTAACTTATATATTGCCATTGGTGTTTCTGGAGCAATTCAACATATTGCAGGAATCAATTCGTCTAAAATCAAAGTGGTAATCAATAGTGATCCTGAAGCGCCTTTCTTTAAGGTTGCTGACTACGGAGTTGTAGGTGATGCTTTTGAAATTGTACCAAAATTGATTGAGAAATTTAAAACATTCAAAGCGCAACAGTAATTTTAAATTATTGGTCAAAAGGCTACCTGAAAAGTTGGATATTTGTATATTTGCTTTTTAGGTAGTCTTTTTTTTGAATACCTTCAAATCACATTCAAATGTTATGAGTTTAGTAAAATTATCAATTAAAGGAATTTCGTATAGCCAAACACAAAATGGAGCCTATGCTCTAATCCTAAATGAAGTGGATGGCGATAAAAAATTACCAATTGTTATTGGTGCTTTTGAAGCCCAATCCATTGCTATAGCATTAGAAAAAGAAATCAAACCCCCACGCCCACTCACGCACGATTTATTTAAAAATTTTGCAGATCGATTTGACATCGCTGTAAAGCAAGTTATCATCCACAAACTAGTAGACGGAGTGTTTTACTCGAGTATAATTTGTGAGCGTGATAAAATTGAAGAAATAATTGACGCAAGAACTTCAGATGCAATTGCCTTGGCACTTCGATTTGGAGCTCCGATTTTTACATATAAAAATATTTTAGACAAGGCTGGAATATTTCTAAACCCGAACGCAGCAGAAACCAACAATGAGCCTCAAACCGTAGATGATTTCCTTTCCCATTCAGAAAATTACGCTAACGAAATGGAATCAAATCGTTCTGGCGATACTTATAGCAAATTGAGTTTAAATGATTTAAATGATTTACTAGATGGTGCTGTAGAAAATGAAGATTATGAAAAAGCAGCTAAAATCAGAGACGAAATTTCAAAAAGAGATTTATAAATTTTAAAAATACAAACTATGAAAGTCAAAAATGTTATTTCGTTGTTCTTTATTGGATTCATTTCCTTTAGCGCATTTTCTCAGGATTATTACCTACACTGTGGCTCTATTTTAGACACACAAACAGGACAATCAACTAAAAACGCTACTATAATTGTGAAAAACAATAAAATCAGTACAATTAAAGAAGGGTTTGTTTCTAAAAGCAATGCATCCGATATTGAAATCAACTTAAAAAATAAACACGTACTTCCTGGTTTAATTGATTTGCATGTACATTTGGAAAGTGAACAAAATCCAAAAAGCTATGCTGCAAAGTATACAAATAACGAAGCAGACGTGGCTTTTGAAGCAGCTCGCTTTGCCGAAATTACCTTACTTGCCGGATTCACAACTGTTCGTGATTTGGGAGGAACCGGAGTAAATATTGCGTTACGAAATGCAATTAATAAAGGAATTGCTAAAGGGCCTAGAGTGTACACCGCAGGAAAATCTATCGCTTCAACTGGTGGACATGCTGATCCAACCAATGGAAGTAATCGTTCTTTGATGGGAGATCCGGGGCCTCATGAAGGTGTTGTAAATTCGCCAGAAGACGGAGTAAAAGCAGTACGCCAACGCTACAAAGAAGGTGCTGATGTCATTAAAATTACAGCAACAGGCGGTGTTTTAAGTGTGGCAAAAAATGGAAAAAATCCTCAATTTTCAATTGAAGAGATAAAAGCAATAACTACAACTGCTAAAGATTACAACATGTTGACCGCTGCTCATGCTCATGGCGACGAAGGAATGCAAAGAGCGATTCTTGGCGGAATTAAAACTATAGAGCACGGAACTTTTATGAGTGAAGAGACTATGGAATTAATGAAAAAGTACGACGCCTATTTAGTTCCCACAATTACTGCAGGAAAAGAAGTAGCTATAAAAGCGGAAGTTGAAGGGTTTTATCCAGCTATTATTGTGCCTAAAGCGAAGGAAGTTGGACCTCAAATACAGTCTACTTTTGCAAAAGCATATAAAAAAGGAGTTAAAATAGCTTTTGGTACCGATGCTGGAGTTTATGATCATGGAAAAAACGGTAAAGAGTTTGGCTATATGGTGGAAGCCGGAATGCCGACTTTGGCAGCGATTCAATCTGCTACTACAACTAATGCAATGCTTTTAGGAGTTTCAAACGAAATTGGTCAAATTAAACCGAATTTCTTTGCAGACATTATTGCAGTTGACGAAAATCCACTTAACAATATTAAAACATTAGAAAACGTTCAATTTGTAATGAAAAATGGGGTGGTATATAAAAACCTTTAATATATTCTATCCCAATTAAAAGACAATTAAATTTCCTCAGATGAAACAATATGTAGACTTAGTAAAGCATGTAATGGAAAATGGTTGCCAAAAAGGAGACCGAACAGGAACAGGAACCAAAAGTGTTTTTGGTTACCAAATGCGTTTTGATTTAAATGAGGGTTTTCCGATGGTGACAACAAAAAAATTACATTTGAAATCCATAATACATGAATTGCTATGGTTTTTAAAAGGCGACACCAACATTCAATACTTGCAAGAAAACGGAGTTAAAATTTGGGATGATTGGGCAGATGCAAATGGAAATCTTGGGCCAGTATATGGTCATCAATGGCGCAACTGGAATAGTGAAGAAATTGATCAAATTGAAGACCTAATCAAAGAATTAAAAACAAACCCGAATAGTAGACGACTTTTAGTATCTGCATGGAATCCATCTGTGCTTCCAGATACCACTAAATCATTTACTGAAAATGTAGCAAATAATAAAGCCGCTTTACCACCTTGTCATGCTTTTTTTCAATTTTATGTAGCAGATGGTAAGCTTTCGTGTCAATTATACCAGCGCTCAGCTGATATTTTCCTTGGAGTGCCATTCAACATTGCTTCCTATGCTTTACTGACGATGATGATTGCTCAAGTGTGTAATTTAGGAGTTGGGGAATTCATCCATACGTTTGGTGATGCCCATATTTACAATAATCATTTTGAACAATTAGAGCTTCAGCTTTCTAGAGAACCGAAGCCTTTACCTAAAATGATTTTAAATCCCGCAATTACAAATATTTTTGATTTTACCTTTGATGATTTCACATTAGAAGGATATGATCCGCATCCTGCAATTAAAGGAAGTGTGGCGGTATAAATAAACTTTTAAGAAATCCACCTATATATTTAGTAGCATGATTATAATGATTGCGGCTGTAGCCGAAAACAATGCTTTAGGAAAAGATAATGAACTAGTTTGGCATTTGCCAAATGACTTTAAAAGGTTTAAAGAACTTACGACTGGTCACTACATAATCATGGGGAGAAAAACATTTGAAAGTTTTCCTAAACCACTCCCAAATAGAACCCATGTAGTAATTACAAGACAAAAAGAGTATTCGCCTGAAGGCTGTATAGTAGTCAATAGTATCGAAAATGCAATTAAACTGTGTCCAAAAGATGCTCCCGTATTTATTATTGGTGGTGGAGAAATTTACCAACAAGGATTAGAATACACAGATAAAATAGAAATTACAAAAGTACACGGCCATTTTGATGCCGATACTTTTTTTCCAGAAATTGATTTGTCTGTTTGGGAATTGGTAACATCGATTTTTAACGAAAAAGACGAAAAACACTTGTTTTCCTTCACTTATCAAACTTATCTCAGAAAATAATTACTTTCAATGTATCGGGAGAGTAAATGTCTTTTGGTTTGTACTGATTCCATTACCAAATACCACAAAGGCAATAGATCGTAATAAATTAAAGTTTCCAAAAACAAATTAATTCTTAAGAACGTATTAGCGTTAAAAACCCCTTAAAAAGAATAGGAGTTCGTAAAACCTAAAGACACAAATAACAATAACACTAAACTATTATTTGCTTTCTTTTTCCTCTCCCAATAAATCATTGAAAATAATTTTCATTTTGTAAAATTCATAATAAATTTTAAAGGCTACAATACCAACATTTAGTGATATTTTAGAATTAAAAAAGCAAGTTAGAAATCCACTAAATCCTTTAATTTAAAGTTGTTTGCTTATATTTGCACAAACTTTAAAAATGGCCAACAAAATTACCCCTTACAAAGACTCTTCTTTAAGTAAAAAAGAACAGGTTGCTCAGATGTTTGACACTATTTCGGGAAATTACGATAATTTAAATCGTGTTATTTCTTTCGGAATCGATGTAAAATGGCGCAAAAAAGTGTTAAAAATGATAGGGAAATCTCATCCTAAAACCATTTTAGACATCGCAACTGGTACCGGAGATTTAGCCATTTTGATGGCGCAAACCAAAGCAGACAAAATCATTGGTTTAGACATCTCTGCCGGAATGTTAGAAGTAGGTGTGCAAAAAATAGCCAACAAAAACTTATCCAAAACTATCGAGATGGTTTTAGGAGATTCAGAAAACATACCCTTCGAGGATGACTATTTTGACGCAATAACTGTTGCTTTTGGGGTTCGTAATTTTGAGAATCTAGAAAAAGGATTGTCTGAAATTTTACGCGTTTTAAAACCTAATGGCACTTTCGTGATTTTAGAAACCTCTGTGCCTGACAAAACGCCTTATAAACAAGGTTATGAATTTTACAGTAAAAATATTTTACCATTGATTGGAAAATTATTCTCAAAAGACAATGTGGCGTACGGATATTTGTCTGAATCTGCAGCAGCTTTCCCTTATGGTGAAAAGTTAAACAATATTTTACGAAAAATTGGGTTTATAGATGTTGTAGCTTTACCACAAACCTTTGGGGTAGCTACTATTTATTCAGCATCTAAAAAATAATATGAAAAAACTTTGTTCTCTTATTTTACTAGTTTGCTCTATGAGCATTCAGGCTCAATTTAGAGAGAGTATTTTTAGCAAAAACCCTGTTAGACACCTTGAAACTTGGCAACAACAGCCTTTGTATTTCGGGTTTTTCTTAGGTGTAAACTCTTATGATTTTAAGTTTGATTACAAAAATGAAATCGAAGATATTCAAGTTCAAAAAACAACTGGATTCAATGTGGGTTTGGTAGCCGATTTGAGGTTACAAGAATATATTAATTTGCGCTTCGAACCCGGATTGTATTACACCAAGCGAATTTTAAATTACCCCACTACTCATTTTTCGTTCGTTCCAAAAGCATCTGACACTATTCGAGAGGTAAACAGCACCTATATTCATCTTCCGTTATTGTTGAAATTTTCAGCTTTACGAACTGGAAATATTCGTCCTTTCATACTAGGAGGCGTTTCAACAACTCTTAATTTATCTAGTAATTCAAAATCCACCGACGATAATCTTGGCCAACGGTTTAGAGTAAAAGCTTGGAGTCCGAATTACGAATTAGGCTTCGGAATAGATATTTTTTCTGAGTATTTTATTTTTTCACCCTCAATTAGAGGCGTATTTAGTCTAAAAGACGAATTAATCCGAGACAATGACCCTATGAGTCCATGGACCGGAAATATAGAATCGATGAGAACAAGAGGACTCTTTATCAACTTTACTTTTCATTAACTTAAAGCGAAACCCTTCTAAATTCACTTAAAATTATAGCTGTGGCTGTGGCAACATTCAAACTTTCTGTTTTTTGAAGAGTTCCAAAACGAGGAATTGTTAATCGATGTTGAATGCTATTTTCTACTTCTTTTGAAATTCCATTTGCCTCGTTACCCATCACAATAATCCCTTCTTTAGGTAAGGTTGTAGAATAAATATTTTCGCCATTCATAAACGTTCCAAAAACAGGGAGTGAAGTTGTGGAAATAAAATCTTCTAAATTAATATAACTCACATTGACACGAGAAATTGAACCCATAGTCGCTTGGACTACTTTCGGATTATAAACATCAACCGTTTCATTTGAACAAATCAATTGTTGTATGCCAAACCAATCGCATAAGCGAATTATAGTTCCTAAGTTGCCTGGATCTCTGATAGCATCTAAGGCTACAATCAAACCCGACTGATATAATTCCTTTTGTTCAGGAATTTTAAAAACTGCTAAACAAGAACTAGCTGTTGTTAAGGCGCTGATTTTTTTTAAATCATCCGCTGAAACAATTAGTTTTTTGCTGTCGTTAACAGATTTGAAATCATCTTCAGTGGTGTATAACTGATGTAACTCAAAATCGGCATCTAGTAATTCTTGAACAACCTTTACCCCTTCTGCTACAAACATTTTATGAATTAAACGTTGTTTTTTTTGCTGAAGACCCGATATAAACTTTATTTGGTTTTTACTAACCATAAAAAAATGTACTTTTGAATTAAATTTTTATTCCACTTGAAAAGTAGTACCGCAAAAGTAAGCGCATTTATCTTAATTGCAATAGCCATTGCCGCTTGTAATTCTGTAAAAAGAGTTCCAGATGGCAAATTATTATTGACAGAAAATAAAATATTTGAAAATAATAAAGTAATTAAGACCGAAATTACTTCAAATCAATTGTCTCAAAATCCGAATGCTAAACTATTTGGATTTCCCTTAGCGCTAACACTTTACAATTGGGCTAAACCAAATCCAGACTCTACCTACCTTTTAAAATTCAAGAATAATCCAAAAAAATTAGAGCGAATGACCAAATGGTTGTCTGCTAAACAAGTAGAGCAATTAGGAAATTCATTTTTTTATAAAGGGATTCACAACGTATTAAAAAAAATTGGAGATGCTCCTGAAATTATTGATAAAACTAGAGCAGACAAATCTTTACTTAGATTAAAATACTATTATTTCAACCAAGGTTTTTTTGACATAAAAGCAAATTATACCATTGATAGCTTGAAATATAAGAAAGGAAGGGTCAATTATTTTATCACCACAGGAAAGCCTTATGTATTAGACTCAATAACGCCTTTTATAACATCCCCTGCAATAGATTCGTTGTATCGTTTAACTGCTGAAAGTTCTATTATAAAATCAGGGATCCAATATAAAACAGAGGATTTTGAGAATGAAAAAAACAGGCTAACTAGTTATTTTAGAAATAATGGGGCATATCATTTTCAACCTAACAATATTACGTTCAATGTAGATACCATTAATAAAAACCACAAAGCAAATATCAATTTAAAAATAAGTGATTTTAGTTTCCAAGAAAATGATTCGTCTAAAACAGCTCCTTTTAAGTTGATGAAAATTAGTGAGGTAAAAATATACACTGATTACAAAGCCGCTGAAGCAAACTTCAGTATAACTGATAGTACAAACTACAATAATTTTACATTGCTGAGTAAGCAAAAATTAAAATACAGACCAAAAGCAATTACAAATGCTATCTTTATTAATAAAGGAAGTCTTTTTTCAGACAACAACACATCGCTAACAAGTAGGTATATAAGTAATCTTAAGATATTTAATTATCCATCCATTATTTATGAAAATGACAAAAGAGACTCAACCTCTCAATCATTGATTGCTAAAATTTATTTAACTCCTAAGAAAAAATACAGTTTTGGACAATCTATTGATATTACGCATTCTAACATTCAAAATTTAGGAATAGGATTTAGCCCTTCAATTTCGATACGAAATGTATTCAACGGAGCTGAAACGTTAGAATTTTCAGGCAGAGCCAATGTAGGTTCCTCTCAAGATTTTGCAAATCCTAACGATGTGTTTTTCAATGCCTCAGAACTAGGATTGGACTTAAAATTAAATTTTCCAAGAATTGTTTTTCCTTTCAAAACAGAAAGAATCATACCTAAAAATATGTTTCCTTCTACTTTAATTTCAACAGGATATTCCATTCAAAAGAATATAGGTTTGGATAAAGAAAATTTAATTGGTGCCATTGCCTACAATTGGACACCAAAGAAAAATAATACAGCGCGCTTTGACTTATTCAACGTGCAATTTGTTAGAAACTTAAATCCTACGAATTATTTTAATGTGTATACTTCTTCGTATGATGCATTAAATGAAATAGCAAAGAAACCCGAATATAATGTTAACCCTAGTTATTTTGATCAAGAGCAAAATTTGATTGTTGAAAATGGGACTAATAGTTTTATTCAAGATGTACTAAGCGCTACTCCGTCGATAAACACAACTCCAACTGATTTTTCAGCAATTAAAAGTATTGAAGAAAGACGAATTAGATTAATTGAAAATGATTTTATTTTAGCAACAAGTTTTAGCTTTTCAAAAACCACAAAAAAAGACATCAGCGATAATAACTTCTATTTATTTAAAACAAAAATAGAATCTGCCGGTTCACTATTATCACTTTTTGCGAATGCAAGCAATATGGACAAATCCAGTAATGGTCGCTTTGAATTGTTCGATTTAGAATATTCAGAGTACATTAAAACAGAATTTGATTATATCAAACATTGGGGGTTTTCAAAAGAGACTGTTTTTGCCCTACGTAGTTTTTTTGGTATTGCGATTCCTTTTGGGAACTCTAATAATATTCCTTTTTCTCGAAGTTATTATTCTGGAGGTTCTAACGATAACAGAGCTTGGAATCCTTTTCGTTTGGGTCCAGGAAGTACAGGAGGCGTAAATGACTTTAATGAGGCTAATATGAAATTAGCAGTTAGTGCTGAATTTCGTTTTCAATTGGTTGGCAATCTTAAAGGCGCTTTATTTGTTGATGCAGGAAATATTTGGAATGTTTTGGACAACACAGAAGATCGAAAAGCGCAGTTTACTGGCTTAAAGGATCTGGAAAATATAGCAATTGGTTCTGGTTTTGGTATGCGATATGATTTTGGTTTGTTTGTATTTCGATTGGATTTAGGATTTAAAACTTATAATCCAGCCAACGAAATGAATAGAAGATGGCTAAAGGACTTTGGTATTGGACGCTCTGTTTTAAATTTTGGGATAAATTATCCTTTCTAATGCTAATAAATTCTTATTTTTGCGGTCTAAAAACTAAAAACAACTAAAAACAATTACAATGTCACACAACATCAAACCAGGGGTTGCAACCGGAGACCAAGTGCAAGAAATTTTCAACTATGCAAAAGAAAAAGGGTTTGCGCTTCCTGCGGTTAACGTTACTGGATCAAGCTCAATTAATGGAGTTCTTGAAACGGCTGCAAAATTAAACGCACCTGTTATTATTCAATTTTCTAATGGTGGTGCACAATTTAATGCTGGAAAAGGATTGTCTAATGCAAGTGAAAAAGCAGCTATCGCTGGTGGAATTGCAGGAGCTCTTCATATTCATACATTGGCAGAAGCTTACGGAGCAACTGTAATTTTACACACAGATCACTGTGCTAAAAAATTATTACCTTGGATTGACGGTTTATTGGATGCCTCTGAAAAACATTTTGCTGCAACTGGAAAACCATTATTTTCTTCACATATGATTGACTTGTCAGAAGAGCCAATTGAAGAAAACATCGAAATCTGTAAAGAATATTTAGCTCGTATGAGCAAAATGGGAATGACATTAGAAATCGAATTAGGAATTACTGGTGGTGAAGAAGATGGTGTTGACAACTCTGATGTTGATAGTTCAAAATTATACACTCAACCTGAAGAAGTAGCATATGCTTACGAAGAATTATCAAAAGTAAGTCCTAAATTTACTATTGCTGCTGCTTTTGGAAACGTTCACGGAGTTTACAAACCAGGTAACGTAAAATTAACTCCAAAAATCTTGAAAAATTCTCAAGACTTCGTTCAAAACAAATACAACACAGGAGCTAATCCAGTTGATTTCGTTTTCCACGGTGGATCAGGTTCTACTTTAGAAGAAATCAGAGAAGCTATTGGATACGGTGTAGTTAAAATGAACATCGATACTGATTTGCAATTTGCTTACACAGAAGGAATTCGTGATTATATGGTTAAAAACATTGACTACTTGAAATCACAAATTGGTAACCCAGAAGGTGCTGATGTTCCAAACAAGAAATATTACGATCCAAGAAGATGGGTACGTGAGAGCGAAGTTACATTCAACACAAGATTAGAGCAAGCTTTTGCTGACTTGAACAATGTAAATACTCTATAAGAATTGACAAATTGCGAATTGCGAAATGATTTCGTAATTCGCAATTTATAATTTATAATTATATCAATATGGCTTGGTTTAAAAGACAGGAAAAAGGAATCACTACTCCTACCGAAGAAAAAATGGATGTTCCAAAAGGTCTTTGGTACAAATCTCCAACAGGAAAAATTATTGATGCAGAGGAATTAGCACGTAACTTATACGTAAGTCCTGAAGATGATTTTCATGTTCGAATTGGAAGTGAAACTTATTTCGAAATTTTATTCGACAACAATGAATTCACTGAGTTGGATAAAAACATGACTTCAAAAGATTCATTACATTTCGTTGATACCAAAAAATATTCAGATCGTATAAAAGACGTTACTTCTAAAACCAAACTGAATGATGCTGTACGAACAGGAGTTGGAAAATCTAAAGGAAAAGACTTAGTCGTTTGCTGTATGGATTTTGCCTTTATCGGAGGGTCTATTGGAGGGGTTGTAGGTGAAAAAATCGTAAGAGGTATTGATCACGCTATCAAGCACAAAATGCCATTCGTAATGATTTCAAAATCAGGTGGAGCGCGTATGATGGAAGCTGCATTCTCTTTAATGCAATTGGCTAAAACATCTGTAAAATTAGTTCAGCTAGCTGAAGCTAAATTACCTTATATCTCACTTTGTACTGATCCAACAACAGGAGGAACTACTGCTTCTTACGCTATGTTAGGAGATATCAACATCTCTGAGCCTGGTGCTTTAATTGGTTTTGCAGGGCCTCGTGTGGTTAGAGACACTACTGGTAAAGATTTGCCAGAAGGTTTTCAAACTGCTGAATTTCTTTTAGAACATGGTTTCTTAGACTTTATCACGCCAAGAAAAGAATTGAAAGACAATATTAATTTGTATATCGATTTGATTCAAAACAACGATATTAGATAAATAAAAAATCCCGAATAATTCGGGATTTTTTTATGCTTATAATGGAATGTTTTATTTATTACATTCCTGTTCGAATTGCTTCTACAGGATCTAATTTGGAGGCTGTGATTGCCGGTAAGATTCCAGAGATCAATCCTATTAATGCAGCCAGTCCTGTTCCTAAAAACACATTACTCATACTCAATACAAACTCGAAGTCCAGCGCTTTAGTAAGCACTACCGAGATAATCCAAACCAAGAACAAGCCAACAGCTCCACCAATTACAGAAAGAATAACCGCTTCGAATAAAAATTGGAATAAGATGAATCGGTTTTTAGCACCTAAGGATTTTTGAATTCCAATTAAATTGGTTCTTTCTTTAACTGAAACAAACATAATATTAGCAATTCCAAAACCGCCCACAAGCAATGAGAAACCACTAATAATCCACCCTACCACATTCATTTGACCTACAATTCCATCAATTAAATCAGTAAATCCAGACAATACATTAATAAAGAAATTGTCGATTTCATCCGTTTTCATCCCACGATAATTTCGCAGCTTCTGACTTAGTTCAGCTTTAAAAGCATCCATATCAATCCCTTTTTGAGGCTTAATTAAAATCACTGGAGTCATTGCATCATTATTATCGCCATACATTCGTCTTAAAAAATTAACCGGAATAAAAACAGAAGTGTCATTGCTGTCTCCAAACATTCCCGCTCCTTGTTTTTTCAAAACACCTATAACTGAAAAACGTTGTCCGTACAACCGAATATCTTTCCCAATTGGATTGCTATCTTCAAAAAGGTTTTGTGCAATTTCGTTTCCTAAAACAATAACGGCAGCTCCTGAGTTGGATTCCG
>ERZ650308.563-NODE-563-length-20064-cov-90.882403_pt1 | contig 20064 bp, 24 predicted proteins | sample MGYA00376244_ERZ650308 | MGnify/ENA primary metagenome ERZ650308 (study PRJEB26733, sample SAMN07839295) | wastewater metagenome | biome: small river; feature: stream; material: water | place: USA: North Carolina | collected 2016-04-26 ... | reverse complement strand
AACGCGCCGCAGGCCGGGAGATTTCCGAAGCGTGGCTGCGCCGGCAAGAGCGATTCCAAGCGTTGATGCTGCAAGTCAACGCGGAGTTAGGGCAACTGGCGGGAACGGCAGCGGCAGAGATTGAAACGAATCAGCGCGCGGAAGGCCAGCGCGGATTGCGCGATTCGGCGACTCTGATGAATCAATCCGCGACGGATGCGGGGCTTTCCACGACGTTCAATCAGATCAATTCGGCAGCGGTCGAAAATCTGGTCGGCGCATTGGCCGATGGTTCGCCACTCAAGAAAGTGTTGCGACGATATGGGCGCGAGAATGCCCAGGTAATTGAAAAGGCGCTCATTGAAGGCGTCACACTCGGCGAGAATCCGCGCAAAGTGGCACGGCGAATGCGCGAGGCGTTCGGCGGCAACCTGACGGATGCGCTGCGCGTGGCGAGAACAGAACAGGTGCGAGCCTATCGGGAAGCGAGCAGGCAGAACTATCAAGTGAACAGCGACCGGATTGCCGGATGGGAGTGGGTCAGTTCAAAGAGTCCGCGCACCTGTTTGAATTGCCTTTCGCGTGATGGCCAATTCTACGAATTAGATAAGCCATTGCCCGCGCATCCAAATTGTCGTTGCACGTCCATTCCGCGCCTGAAAGGCCAAGAGCCGATTCAGCGCACGCTTGGCAAAGACTGGTTTGCTGCGCAGCCGGATGACATCCAGCGCGAGATGATGGGCGTCAAAGCGCACGAGCTATACAAGGCGGGCAAGATCAGCCTGGAAGATTTTGAGGGCAGCAAGACAAGCGCCGAATGGGGCGAAGTGACATATCAGCGCAGTCTGAAAGAGATTTTGGGCGACGGCGGCACAGTGAAAACACCGCGCAAGCCTGCCGGATTGTCGGCAGCGGAAGCGCGAGCAAAGCTGCAAGAGATCGGCGCAGCGCAAGAATCACGACTTGCGGCGGTGCGGTTGGAGTACGACAAGGCGGCCATCGGGATGCACAAGAGTCTGGCCGAACCTGACCGAATGTACCAAGGGCTTCGCTTTGACGAGTGGCAGGAGATGCGAAACAAAGCTTACGGCTTGGAAAACGCCGCCCGCGCGGAATCGAACCACGAAGCGCGCAAACTGCTTTATCAAGACACAAAGGCCGATTTCCAAGCGGTTATTGTCAAAAAGAGTCCGCGAAGGGGAACGGTCGCAGGCACGAAGCTGGAAGAAAAATGGAAGCAAGGCATTGAGTCGTTCAAGAATTTGGTCGGTGCTGGCAAGGTGGACGGATTGAGCGTGGGAATTACACGACTGCGGAAGAACGCCCGCGCCTATCATCTGGAAGGGCAAGGCATCTTTGTTGCGCCAGAAGACAAGCCAGAGGTGATTTGTCACGAGTTGGGGCATTGGCTGGAAGGCCAAAACAAATCCATCTTTGACGCTGTGACGGCATTCTACAATCGGCGCACAGAGGGCGAGCATAAGGTTCAGATGTCAAAGTTCGGCAGAGGTTACGGACGCGATGAAATCACAAAGCCAGATAAGTTTATGCATCCATACATGGGGAAGGTGTATAATCATCCAGACGGCAGCCGTAGGGCTTCCGAGATCGTTTCGATGGGGCTGGAATATATGCACAGCAAACCCATTGAGTTTGCAAAGACTGACCCTGACTACTTTGATTTCATGTACGACCTTCTGAGGATGTAATGGTTAAGCTGAGATTCAGCACAATTGAAGCAGAGATTGACGGCGGCGAGATTACGACCCGTCCGGCGTTTTTTGCACAGACGTTACAGCAGGCCGCAGCAATGGAACCATCAAGCGCCGCCGATACTGACCAAGACTATGCCTTGGCGGAACGATTGGCAGCCCGCCTTGATGGCCAGATCATCGAAGCAGACGACCCGCCCGAAACGGAGCCGGGCGTCGTGTATTAGTCGAGGGGCAATGCAGGCAGTCGTTCTCGTGAAAGCACAAGAAAAACCGCAGCCGCAAGACACCGGCGCGATGGATCGTCTCTTCTGGATGACGATTCGTGCCGCGCTGATTCAGATGGCAAAGGCGATTGAGCGGCGCTTTTTGACCGAGTAGCAGAAAAAGCGTTGATTCTGCGCCGCATTTTGCTACACTGTGAGCATATTCAGATTGCTGTTTCATCGCGGAGATGGGGTGAGAGGAAAATCACCGCGCCTGTAGAGTCAGGATTAAACTTAAGTTACCGCTGCTGGTTAGAATCCAGCCTGCAATCTGAAGCGCTTTTATAATTTCATAAGGCAAGTCACACGACGGGCCGCAATTTCCGAGACAAGGCGAGATGCCGGGTTTCGAGATTGCGGCCCGTTTTGTTTTTCACCACGGCGAGACGCCACTAATCACAATCGAGGGATTCGATGCCAATTGAGCAAACCTTTGACAAAGCAGAAGACGCGCCGGAATTCATTCGCACGGCACTGACGGAAGACGGAAACGGGAAGTTTGTTTTTCGTGCTGAGCTACCGAACGAAGTCACCGGCCTGAAATCCGCGCTCGACACGGAACGCAAAACCCGCGCAGAACTGGAAAAGCAAATGAAGCAGTTTCAAGGGATTGATCCTGCCAAAGCCAAACAGATGCTTGCGGACGCGGCCAAGGCCGAAGAGGACAAGGCGAAGACGCAAGGCGACTGGGACAACTGGAAACAGCAAATGCAAAGCCAGTTCGAGCAGGAAAAGGCCGCATTGACCGGCAAGCTGACCGAGTTGGAGCGGGATTTAGAAACGGAATTGCTGACCAGTAAAGCAACGGCAGCGATTGCCGACGCCAAGGGCGTTCCTGCCCTGCTCTTGCCGCACCTCAACGCCAAAGTGGTTGTCGAAAACGGCAAGCGCGAAGTCCGCATTCTGGATCAGAACGGCACGCGCTACGGCAAAGACGGAAAGCCGATGACGGTCGCGGAGCGGATTGCGGAAATGAAGAAAGACCCGGTGTTCGGGCGCTGCTTTGAATCGGATGCCATTGGCGGAATGGGAACGCAAGCCAGTTCGGGCGGCGGCGGGGGAGTCACTCTCAGCCGCGCCGAAGCCAGGAATCCGGTGGTGTATCGCGCCGCCAAAGAACGCGCCGCCAAAGCAGGCGTCGAATTGCAAATCACAGAGTAACCCTCACGCCGAGGCGACTTGCGCGTGACTTCATAGGAGCACGTTAGATGGCTAACACATTATCAGTTTACGATCCTCTGCTTTACGCGCAGGAAGCGTTGATTCAATTGGAAAAGGCGCTCGGCATGGCCGGTCGCGTGTATCGCGGCTACGACAAGAATCCGCAGCAAAAAGGCTCAACGATTTCCATTCGCAAGCCGTCCACCTTCACCGCCCTGGCCGCGCCACAGACCGCGCAAGACGTCACGGCGAGCGAAGTGCAGATCACCTTGGATCAGTGGTACGAAGTCAAATTCGCGCTAACCGACAAGGAAGTGACTTACACGACCGAAGAGATTGTGCGTGAACATATCCGGCCAGCGGCGTACGCCATTGCCGACAAGATTGATTCGCAATTGTGCGCGCTCTACAAGTACGTGCCGTGGTCGAACACCAATTCCTCACCGCTGGCCGTCGCCGATATGACCGCCAACCGGCGCATTCTGAACATCAATGCCGCACCGATGGAAGATCGACACTTGATGCTGTCGCCAACGCAGGAAGAGGAAGCCTTGAACCTGTCCGCGTTCTCGCAACAGCAAGGCGCGGGCGCGGTCGGTGTTGAGACTCAAATGCGCGGCGCATTGGGGATGAAGTACGGATACGAAGTCTTCATGAATCAGAACGTGCCGACGCACACCACCGGCGTTTCCGCCGATGCGACGGGCGCACTGACCGCAGCCGGAACGAAGGGCGATACGGCCATCAGCTTTGATAGCGTCACCTCTGGCGGTACCTTCAAGGCAGGCGACTCGTTCATCATTGCCGGAAACACCCAACGCTACGTCTTCACGTCCGACTTCACCGCTACAGCGGGCGCAAAGACGGATGCGCCGATCTTCCCGCCACTGGTGCAGGACTACGGCAACCTGAGCGTGGTCACGATCACCTTGCTGTCGGGCGAACAAGGCCTCGGATTCCATCGCAATGCCTTCGCGCTGGCAATGGCTCCGCTGTCGGAAATGGGCAACGGACGCGGCGCGGAAATCGCCACCGTGACCGATCCGATCACCGGCCTATCGTTGCGCTCCCGCGTGTTCTACGTCGGCGACACTTCCACGAACTATGTGAGCATTGATGCCCTGTGGGGCGTCAAGACACTGAACGCAAACCTGGCTTGCCGCCTGGTGAATTAGTAACCGGCGAAGGAAGGAGACGGCTCTTTCCTTCGCTTCATTTCACAAGGAGGCATTCCAATGTCAGCTTTATGCACAGTGTCGGGCATCGTGGTTGACCCGCAAGGCGCACCGGCACCGGGCGCGTGTCTTGATGGCACAAGCACGGCGGTTGATGTGTACCTGAATTCGTGCCTGAACGCGGATGCGACGGGTGTGGAAGCGTTGACCTTCAGCGGAACGATTACGCTGACGGTCATCAATCACGGGGATAACTAATGAACACGATTCGCGTGTATTGGAAAGACAAATTTAACGGGGCGTTGGTCACGATCAACGCCGCCGACTTTGACCCGGCGATCCATCGGACACAGGCCGAAGGGCGTTGGCCGATGGAAGCCGAGGCATCGGCAGCCGATGCGCCGGAGCTTGCTGTTGAAGCACCAAAGGCAAAGGCGAAGCGCAAGTAAATGGCATCAACCCTCGTCACCACTGTCGGCAGCGCATCCGCGAATAGTTATGTCACGCTCGGCGAGGCGGCAAGCTATTTCGCGGATCGCGTCGGTGGCGAAAGTTGGGCCGATGTGGGCGACGTGCAAGCGCGGGCATTGCTGACCGCCTGCAAGCGGCTGGATCGGTTGAATTGGCTCGGCTCTCGCGTGGATTCGACGCAGCGGCTTGCCTGGCCTCGATACGGCGTGCAGAAGGCCGATGGCACGGCGTCCACTGGCTACGGCATCGCGGACTACTACCTAACGACCGAAATTCCGCAGCAAGTCAAAGACGCGCAGTGTGAGCTGGCATTCGCGTTGATGGCCGGTCACACGGAAGGCGCGGACAAGATCAAGCGATGGAAAGCCGATGACGTGGAAATCGAATATGACTCGTCCGGCGCGTCCGGCTCATTTCCGCCTGAAGTGGATCAACTGATCGGTGCGCTGATTGGCGGCGTCCGCGTGGTGCGAGGGTAAATGCTGACCGCAATTCAACTGGCACAACTGCGACGCGATGCAAACCGGCTGTTACCGGACACAGCAGACATCTATCCGCGTGAGATGACGGACGACCAGCGCGGTGGGCAAGTCGCCAGCTGGCCAACCTTGCGTGAATCGGTGGCCTGTCGGTTAAGCGCAACGAGCGTCAGAGGCCGAAGCAAAGACGATGCACGCGGCGGACGGATTCAGCCGGCAGAACATTGGATCGTCTCGTTGCCCGTGGATACGGAGATCGGCGAGGCGGATCAATTGGAAATCAATGAGCAGCGTTACGAAATCGTCAGCAGTGCAGACCGTCGAAGCTTTGACGTGAATTTGCGGCTGATTTGCAAACGGATATGAGCTTTCGTCTCGATTCCAAAATTGTCAGCGTCAATGCCCTGCTCCGCAAACGGGCGGGTAACCTGGTGCATGACACGGCGGCAAAGATTGAACAGCACGTCAAGATCGGAATGGCGGAACCGAAGTCAGGCGCAAAGCGACGATCCAGCAAAACAGGTCGACCGCATATCGCCTCTGCGCCGGGTGAATCTCCGGCCATTGACACGTCGTTGCTGGTGAATTCGCTCAGTTACCAGATGACGGGCGAAACATCGGCGGTCGTGGGAGTCGCGGCTGAATATGCCGTACATCTGGAGCTTGGCACGGCACACATCGCGCCGCGTCCGTTCCTGGAACCGGCAGCGGCGGCAGCGCAAGCCGACTTTGAAAAAGGATTGAGGGCATTGCTATGAGCGCGATGCGAGATGCCATTGTGCTGACCTTGCAGGCCGATGCCGGATTGATCGCGCTGGTGGATAACCGCATTTACGCGAACCAACCGCCGGAAGGATCGGCGTATCCGCTGGTGATGGTGAGCGCACAAACGCCGCCGACACCGGAGCGCGTCTTTCAACAAGTCGGCTTTGAGCGGGCGGTGTATCTGGTGCGCGGCTGTTCGATCAGCACATCGCCTGCCGAAGTGGACGACATCAACGCGGCGATTCGCGCGGCATTGGATGGCGCAACGCTGACGATTACGGGCAAAACCGAGCGCGGTATTTACTGGCAGGGTGACTACGAAACGCACGAGTTTTACAACGAGCAGACTTATCAATACGCAGGCGGCTTATACGAGGTCATGGCGGAATAATGGCAAAACGAAAACCGACAACTTACACAGTCTTGAAGGGCTTCAATTACGGGCCGGAGGACGTTCGCGTTGAACCGGGGCCGCTCACCGTGGAGCTTTTGCCCGACGTGCTGGCCGATCTATTGGACGCCGGGGCAATCGTGGAAGGCGCAGCCGAACCGCTGCCGGAACCTGTCATGGAGGTTGAGCAATGGCCAAGCAACGCGGAATAAATACGCACGTTTTCATCAACGGCTACGACTTCTCGAACTATTTCAAGTCGTTCAAGGGCGGCGCATCCGTAGACGCCTTGGATGCAACCGCGTTTCAGGATACGGCGAAAGCCTATCTGGTCAGCGCGTTTCAGATGGGCAAGATGGACTTGGAAGGCTTTTATGCGTCCGATCAAGCCACTGCCGATCAGATTGATGACATCTTGCGCCCGAAGCTGGGCAACGAAACAAAGAACGTCGTTACGGTTGCGCCGATCAGCGCCAACACGCTTGGCAATTATTGCTTTATGGCGTCGGCGGATTTGCTCAATCTGAACGTGGACGACATCGCCGATGGGCTGGTGATGGAAACGGCGAATTTTCAATCGTCGTCCGGTCTGGAATCCGGCGTGATTCTGCAAGTCAAAACCTCACTGACCGCGACCGGCAACGGAAGCAGTGTCGACAACACGGCGGCGACGACCAACGGCGGCGCGGGTCATTTGCACGTCTTCAGCAAATCAGGAACTTCGCCAACGCTGGACGTGAAGATTCAGCACAGCACAGACAACAGCACATGGGTAGATTTGATCACGTTTACTCAGGCCACAGACATCACATCGGAGCGCATTACGGTTGCCGCAGGAACAACCGTGCGTCGCTACCTTCGAGCAATTCGCACGATTGGCGGCACTTCGACGCCGACATTTTCAGTCGCCGTCAGTTTTGCGCGGCACTAATACCAACAGCTTAACCAAGGGGTAAACATGGCAAAGACACGCGGCATTTCAACAGATTTTCGGCTCGATAACTCAGGCGGCACGCTGACCGACATTTCCACGCAATGCAAAAAAGTCGGACTATCAAACAGCGTGGAATCCTTCGACGTGACGGCATTCCAAAGCACCAGCAAGGAATATCTAGTTGGCTTCAGTGACGGCAAGTTCTCAGTAGACGGATTCCTTGACGCCACAATCAACAGTCATCTGTTCGGCGTCTTGGGGCAGGAAGCGTCTATCAGTTTTCAGTGGGGGCCACAGGGGAGCGCATCGGGCAAGCCGAAGTTCACCGGCGAATGCTTCATTACCACTTATGACCCGACAAGCGAAGTGAACGGGCCAAACACGTTTACGTTGGCGCTGCAAGTGACGGGCGCGATCACGGTCGGCACGTACTAACGCACTACTGGCTTGCTAGACCGCGCCACGATCAGGCACGGCGACGATGCGATTCCTGACGTATCGGCAAGCCAGTTTAACTCAATCAGGCACTTTAACAGGAGAAAGCACGATGGCACTGAACATTGCAACACTGGCGGAAAAGAAAGCCGACTTAAAATTCGACTTCGCGGGTGAAGTTGTCCGCATCGAATACTACCCGCACAAAATCACGCCAAGCTATATGGCGCGATTGCAGGCAATCGGCAACGCGACGGACAGCGACGACGAAAGCATTCAAAGCGCAGATGCGCGAATGGTGTCGGAGTTGCTGGTCAGTTGGGATGTGGAAGCCGAGCAAGGTGTTCCGTTTCCGCCAACGTATGACAATTTACTGACCGCGCCGACATCGCTGGTCAGCCGTGTGGCAGCGGAGATTGTCGCCGCCGTGGGAAAGTTGGCGACGCCAAAACAGCCGAAGAAATAGCGCAGTACCTTGCGACGGGCGGACAGGCGGGCAGCTATCCAGCGGAGTATCGCCTGATTCGCGCCGCTCGCTATTTGGGCGTGTCGCCGTGGGAATTGGCCGCGCAGTGTGACGCCTGGGTGAATTGGGCAATCTGTTTTGAGCAGGCGGAATTCAAGGCGGAACGAATCGCGGAGAAGATCGCCAAGCATCGCCGGGGTGAAAAACTGGAAGACGAAGACGATGACGACGAATAGCAAAAGGGCGGGCGCGTGACGGTCTGCCCTGTTTTGTTTTCGATGTAATCCATGCCGCTAAGCATTTTCAAATTACAAGGCGAAGTCTCTGTCAGCACCGGCAATGCTGAAGCCGCGCTCAAGCGCGTGGACGCTGCCGGACGGCAGACCACGGCCACGCTGAACAAGGCAGGCGCGGACGCGAAAAAAGCGGCGGGCGGCTTCTCTGCGCTCTCGGATAAGTTTCGGGAACTGTCCGCGATTGGCAGCAGGCTGACCATCGGCATTACCGCGCCCTTGACCGCGCTGGGCGTACTGGCAACGCAAACCGCCGTCAAGTTTGATTCGCTGAAGCGTGGCTTGATTGCCGTCGCGGGATCGTCAGCGGAAGCGGAAAAACAATTGGCGCGGTTGAAGGAAGTCGCCAAAGTGCCAGGGTTGGGCTTTGAAGAGGCCATCCAAGGCAGCATCAATTTGCAAGCCGCCGGATTGAGTGCCGACGAGGCAGAGCGCAGTTTGCGCGGTTTCGGCAATGCGCTGGCCATCGTCGGCAAAGGCAAGGCGGATTTACAAGGCGTCACCACGGCACTGACGCAGATTCAATCCAAAGGCAAGATCAGCGCGGAAGAGATCAACCAGCTTGCTGAGCGTGTGCCGCAAATCCGGCAAATCCTGCTTGGTGCATTTGGCACGGCAGACACAGAGATTTTGCAGCAAGCCGGGATTACATCGAAAGAATTTGTCAAAGTCGTCAATGATGAACTCGCCAAACTCCCGCAGGCGACAGGCGGCGCGCAAAACGCGCTGGAAAACTTTGACGACGTGCGCAAGCGCGTCTTTGCGCAGTTCGGTGATGCGCTGCTCCGCATTGTCGTTCCCGCAGTCGAAAAGCTGACGCCGGTGCTGGAAAGTCTCGGCAATTCCTTTGCCGCGATGTCGCCCGCAATTCAGACTTCGCTTGCCTTGTTTGCCGGGGCCGTCGCATTGGCGGGGCCGTTGCTGGTTGCGCTGGGGTCAGTTGGCGGCGCGGTTCTAAAACTAGCGACGCTGTTTGGTGTCGGCGGTGGCGGCGGATTGGCCGCTGCAATTGGCGGACTGGCGACGCCGATTGGTTGGGCGGTTGCGATTCTGGCCGCGCTCGCTGCCGCTGCCTACGGGTTGTATAAAGCGTGGCAAACGAACTTTGGCGGCATTCGAGATACCACAAATCGCGTGATTGCCAGCGTCAAGGGTGCAATCGAGCCGGCGCTTGCTTCGATCAAGCAATGGTGGGCAGAACACGGCGCGTCGGTGATGGATACCGTTACTCAGCTTTGGGAAGTCGTCAAGCAAGTCTTTGAAGGCGGCTTCAAGTTTATTCTCAACCTGGTCGCCGGAACGATTCAAGCCATCGTCGGCGATTGGGACGGGGCAATGAAATCGTTCGGCATTGCATCTGAAGGCGGCATCAGTGGTGTCAAGGCTGCGTTTGCAGGCCTGTCGGATTTGCAGCCGCAAATGAGCGACATCGGCGGCAGTTTGGCGGACGCATTGATGGGCAAATTCAAAGAGAAATTTGCCGGGGATATTGAATTAGTTAAAGAGCTTTGGGGAAAGACGAAAGACTTTTTTGGCTTTGGCGGTGGAGCAAGCGCCGCGCCAATTGCGCCCGCCGCAACTGCGCTCTCGCAACGCTCCCAGGATATTCTCAACACGCCCGCGATTCGCCTTGGAACGTCCAGTCAGGCGCAAGACATTATGAACACGCCCGCCATCTCACTAGGGCTGGGCGCATCGGGATCGTCTTCAAGTAGTGGTGTGAATACGGTAATTGACCGCGCATCTGTCGGGTTTAAGAAGTGGGCGAAGCAGATTCAGGCAGCGGGCGGCGAAGCGTTCATCAAAGCCGTGGAAGAGACTTCAGCGCGTCTTGGCATTGATCCAAACAAGCTGATGAACGTCATGGCCTTTGAGTCAAAGCTGAATCCGGCCATCAAAAACGCCAACAGCAGCGCATCCGGCCTGATTCAATTTATGGATTCCACGGCGGCGGCGCTCGGTACGACTACGCAAAAGCTCCGCAGTATGTCAGCCATTGACCAGCTTGCTTATGTCGAAAAGTATTTCGCGCAGTTCAAGAAGATGGCCGATACGCAAGAGGCCGTTTACACGGCGGTCTTGGCCGGAAAGCCGGTCAGCGATCCGAACGCGGTGTTATTCCGCAACGCGAAAGGCAAAGCGGGTGCAGCATATCGCGCAAATTCCGCGCTGGATGTTGACAAGTCGGGAACAATCACCGCCGCCGAAGCCGCCGCGCAGACATACAAACAGGGCTTCCTAAGTGGCGGGCAAGCCGTAGCCACAGCCAACACGAACACGCAAGCGCTGAATAAAACGCTGACCGATACGAAAGGCATCACGACACAAGTCAAGGCCGGGTTTGAGCCGATCAGCGTCAGCGCGCATAGCGTTGCTACGGAAGTGAAACCCGTCGCGGTTTCGGTGCAGCAAGCGGCAACCGCCACGCAACAGCTTGGACAGGCAACCACACTGACCGCGCAGCAAGCGGAAAAGCTGGCCGAGACGATGGCGCGTGTTGGCCGACAAGACATCCTTGATCGAATCAAAAAACTGAATCAGGAACTTTCCGGCATCGGGAAGAACATGGATTTGAAAGTGCAGGCCGCACAGTTGGAGGCGATTTACGATCTCCGCAAAGCTGACGAAGACGCCACGCTGTCTATGATTCGCAATCGCATCAAACTGGCCGATGCAACCACCTACCACGCGGAGCAAAGCAAGGCCGCTGTGCTGGACTTCCTGGCCACGGAAACGCGCAGCATGACGGAGATTGCCGCCGATGCGCGGATCGGGATTATTCGCACCACGTTTGACGGCATCAAGAGCGGCTTCGATAAACTGACTGAAAAGCTGGGGCCATTCAAGGGCGTCATCAGCCAGATTTTGACCGACTTGACCAAGCTCGCCGTCAGCAAGATTTTTCAACGCATCTTTGGGCTTGGCGGCGGCGCTGCTCCCGGTGTTGTCGGTGGCGGCGGTGCTACATCGGGCGGCGGTTCTACGCTGGGCAATATCGCACAGAGCGCCATCGGGGCAATCTCTGGCAACGGTGGCGCGGCTGCTGGCGGCTCAGGTGGTGGGGCATCAGTTCCCGGCGCGTCCGGTGGTGGCGGACTTGGCGGCGCGATTAACACAGCGCAAAACGTCGGCGGAATGCTTGGTAAAGGCGGCGCGTTGTCGAAGCTTCCCGGCCTTGGCAAAGTCGGCGGACTGCTCGGCAAGATTCCCGGCCTGTCAAAGCTCGGTTCACTCTTTGGCATCGGCGGCGGTGGCGCGGGCGCGGCTGCTGGTGCAGCGGGTGCAGCGGAAGGGGCTGCTGCCGCTGGCGGCGGTGGGCTAAGCGCGTTGCTTGGCGGTGGCGGAATGGCGGCAATGTTCAGCAATCCCGTCACGGCAATCATTGGCGGCGCGTTGATCGCTGCGCCATTTATCGCCAAGCTCTTTGGCGGCGACCCTCTCAAGCCCTACAAGCGGCTCATCAAATCCGAATACGGCATAGACGCCAGCAAGCAAATCCTGCAAAAAGTCTTTGAAATTGGCCAGTCGAAATTCGGCAAAGACGCGCCGAAGCGACAGATTGAAACCGTGCGCTTGCCGGAAGTGCGCGACATGCTGGCCGAATACTCCGGCGCATTCCAGAAGGGCGGCAATTCCAAGCTGTTCGATTCGCGCATCTATTCCGATGCCTTCTCTTCCGTCAATCAATTCAAGGTCGGAATGCGCGCCAACGGCGGGCCGGTGATGGCCGGAATGCCGTACATCGTTGGCGAGCGTCAGGCAGAGCTATTCGTGCCGTCGCAGAATGGCCGCATTGAGCCATCCGTGCGCGGCGGACGCGGTGGGATGTTCGGCAAAGGGATTGACGAGGTGTTAGAGCGATTGGCGGCGGCAATGGATCGCTTTGAAGCGATGCCCGCCGATCATGTGGTGATGACCGGCTTGGCGAAGCGTCCCGGTATGGCGGCGGCAGATGTCCGTCAGGACTACGAACGGCGCGGCGAACACAGCAAACGCATTCGAGAGATTTCAGCGAGTTACTAGGAGGGAGCGATGAGAAATCGAAGGACATTTTTAGCAGGATTATTTGGGGTAGGCGCAGCGTCAACCATCAAGGCGAAGCCAGTAAAGGCAGCGGATGTGCATACGATGACAATCAAGGTGGAAGTGGACTGTCAAGACGCCATCGCAGAACTAAACAAGATGTGCGACGCGCTGGACCGTCTGAACGCTTTGCCAATTGATAAGATCGTAAAACAAGGAATCAGCCGTAATCCTGAGGCTGTGACTCGTGCCGTTGCTGACAGCTTACAGCGTCACTCCGAAGCCGCCGAAACGATCAAGCGAGCGGTTCAATTGAGGTAATCAATGGCGGCATTTCAACTTATCGGCCAAATCGGATCAGGGTACGCGCTCAACTTTGCGCGGCTCAACTTCGATTACGGCGATGGCTACATGCAAAGCGTGCTGGTCGGTCACGCGGACGGGCAAGAATTCATGACGATTGAATTCAACGGCCTGTCGAATCGCAGCGCGCAAAACCTCACGGACGCGGAAGACAGCGCGACGAAAACGCCGGAAAAATATCTGATTGATTTCGTGAAGCGACGAGCGGCAGATGGGGCAAGTTTTACGGTCACGACCACGCGAGGCGACACGCTGACCGTGCGGCTGGTGGATTACCGCGTGGAGTTCACGCGCATCGGCAAGAACGTCAGCAAGGCGAGCATTAAGGTGATGCAGGCGCGGTAATGCAATTTCCGCCCGTCGCTCTTTGACAGGATGAGAATGTCACAGGGCAGAGTTAGCACTTACGGCGGGCGATCAGTTTTCGATCATGCCAAACCACAATCAACTTGAAGTCTTGACCAGCACGCAAGCGAGCCTAATTGACGCGGCGCTCAGTGCTGGGTCGCTCAAGGTGTCGGAGTTGGTCAAAATCCACTGGCCGTCGCCGGATGGCGCAAAGGTTTACACGTGGTGGAATTGCCTTGCGGATTCCGCCTACACCACGCCGCTGACCGCGTGGCTGGCCGGTGATCCGCTCGTTCCTGGCTTCATCGCCACCGACGAGCACAAAGCCGAACGCTTCCACACAATCACGCGCACGGCGGATTTGTCGGATGATGTCATTTCCATGCGCGTTGTGAATTATGCGCGCACGTTTGAGGGGCTTTGTTATAAACACCGGGGCGGCGTCAAGGTGGAGTTCTTTTATTTCTTCCCTGAGATTGCCGACGATGCCGCTGGCACAGCCTATAGCGTCATCAACTGGTTTACCGGCCATCTGCGCAAGGCCGATTCTGCGAATGAGGATTTCGTCAACGTCTCAGTCCGTAAGGGCATTCGTTCGCCGCAGGTGCTTGTTCCCTCGCGCGTTCCGGCCAGCAATTGCCAGTGGTATTTCAATGGCGAACACGCGGCGGGCATTGCGGATAATCCGTGCGACTACGATCGGCATTTGGCAGGCACGCGCGGCACGTTGAACGGTGGCAGTCCGTGGACAAGTTGCAACCACACACTCAACCAAGGCACAAACAATTGCCTTGCCATTATGGGCGACAGCTTGAGCTATGGCGGCGACGATTACACGATTGAAAGCACGCTGATCGGACGCGGCGACCACAAGACGCGCTCGACAACTATCGGCAATGAAATCCGGCTCGAAAACCTGCCCGTGCTGTATGGCGAATGGCACATCAAACAATTGCAGCTTGCCCGCTATGCCAAAGAATACAACCCGTCCGAAGATGCACAGGATCAAGGCACGATCCGGACGGTGTTTAAGGTTTCTGAGGGGCCAATTCAGGAGATCACCGAAGTTAAGGTGATGGACAGAGACTTGCCGCGCTCGGACGGACTCGGCTTAGAGGTGCGACTCGGCACGCAACGGCAAAGCGCGACGACTTATTCAACGGATATGCTCAACCTCAACCGGACGGCGCACATTCGCGGCGACGTGAACCCGGTTGACCCAACGGGCGTGCAGGCGCAGGACATCTTAGGCGAGTGCAAAGGCAAAGGGCGAAGCACGGTCAATATCTACGCGGCAGACGGCACGTATACGCAGGCTTACACCTACAACCGCGCGGACTGCTTCGCGGATTTATTGCTCAATCAGTGGTACGGCTACCGGATGGACAAGGCACGGTTGAGCCTGGATGATGTGGTTTATCTTCGCGCGCTGTCCTCAAATTTCCATGCCTATGTGCAACAGCGCACCGTGCAGCAATTGTTTGAAGACATTTGCCTGGCGGCGGTCGGCGGCGGTTCGCCGGGTTGGTTTCGGCCATTCTGGTACAACGGCAAGCTTCGGATTCTGCCGATCCTCAACACGGATTTGACGCTTTCCGATATTCCGCAAATCAAAAGCAATTTCGGCAGCACGCGAAATGTCATCATTGACCCGTCAACCAAATTGGCGCGCGTTGAACCGTTTTACCGCGACCATGACGAGATCCCGACGGCCTACACCGTCACGATCAACGACGCGCAGCGCGGTTCGATTGAGCGACCGATTACGTTCAACGCAGACCTTGACCAATACAAGGAGGGGACACTTTATGGCGATTCTTCAAAACGGCGCGATCCGAAGACCGCTGCCGGGTTTGGGCTGACGACCGAAACCGAAGCCCGCGTGTTGGGTGAATTCTTAGTCAAAATGGGGCCGTTCGCAACCGGCGGCTTGATGAATAACTGCTCGGTGACGTTCACGATTTGCGCGGTTAGTTCCATCGGCCTGAACCTGCACGAAAACAAGATCGTGAAGCTCCCGACGGCCAGCAATGACCGGCTTGAAAAGTATACGGACACGGACGGCAACCAGTTTCAATACTTCATGGTGACAGCGATGCGGCGCACGTCGCGGCTTGAGCTTGAGGTGACGGCGCAAGCCTGGGCAAAGCCGTTTTGGGATGATTTTTGCGTGGATGCGGGCGGCACGGCCAGCGGATATGTCGTCTGGCCAACCGGCGACGCCGACGCGATTGATGGCGAGTTTGGCGTTCGAACAATGATCTACAGCGTAACCGCAGACCGGGGCGCGAGTTCGTATGCCATTCCAACCAGCATCAATGTTGCCAACGTCACCAAAGCGCGATGGACGCACACGATCACGGCACTGCCGACGGATGGCTACAGCTATAACGTCTGGCATGAATCCGCTGCGATTGGTTTCAAGGTTTGGTACAACGGGCAAGGCTGGATTTACCACGGCAGCGGCGTGGACACGACCACCTTCCCGGCCAACGCGCTGCAAGTCGGCGACACGCTGGAAGTCGAATACGACTACAACGGCGGCACAGAGCGCCGATATTACCGTCACAACGGGACGACCGTTCACACCGACACGACAGGCACGATTGATCCGATTGCGGAGATTGCTGCCGTTTGCATCACGACCGGCGACTATATCGGGCCGATTTCCTATTACGTCGAATACTCTGGATGCACGCCGGATTACGCAATCCAGCCAGTCGGTCAATCGGGCGGCAGTGTGGTCAGCGGAACGCCGGGCAGCGGTTCTACGGCGACCGACTTCGATGTTTTGGCGTTCCAAGTCTTCAATCGTCCCGAACCGTATCTACAACTGGAAATTTTCAACGAGGGGTAAGCAATGGCAACCTATACCAAACAAATTTTGAGCGGTTCAACGGATGGCAAGATGATCAAGGTCGTCCCTACAGGTACGCTCGGCACCACGATTCACACGGCGCACGCCACGAGTACGGACGAACTTTGGCTCTACGCGGTCAACAGCGACACAACCGCGCGAAAGCTGACGATTGAATTTGGCGGCGCAACATCGCCGGACTGCCTGATTGAGCAGACAATTCAACCTGAAAGCGGTCTGGTGCTGGTCGTTCCCGGCCTGGTGCTGACGAATTCGCTGGTGGTGACAGCATTTTGCGCCACGGCCAACGTCGTCATGGTCGGCGGCTTCGTCAACCGGATTACCAACTAAGGAGGCGCGATGTCACGACGAGCATTATTACTTCCACCAGGCGGAACCGTTGCGGCGGGCGCGTATGGCAGCAGCACCGCCGTTCCCGTGCTGACCGTCGGCGTGGATGGCAAGATCATTGCCGCCAGTACCGCGACGATTTCAGCGGGCGTGGTCGGCACGTCACAGCAATTGACCGCGCCGCCCACGGTGGCCAATTGGTCATGGACGAATCAGGGCAGTGCGACGGCAACCGATCAGACCGGCACGATTTTCTTGCAGGATCAGTTAACCGGAACGAGTACGATCAGTTGGCGCATTTTGCGCCGCGCGCTCGCTTCGGCTCCCTACACCTACACCGTGGGGATTATTCCGCAGCCGTGCATTACGAACTATATGGCCGTGGGGATTGGCTTGCGCGACTCCGGCACAGGCAAGCTCGTTTTGATGGTGCGTGAGCACAACAGCAACCCATCAATTGGCGTCGTGAAGTACACCAATGAGACGACGTTCTCCGCGTGGTATTCCAGCAACCCGTACAACTTCGGCGACGGCGGCGGGATTATCTGGTTTCAGGTGTCGGACAACTCCACAAATCGCATCTGGCGCGTGTCGCTGGATGGGGTGAATTTCCTGGAAGTGTTGAGCACGACGAACACGGACTTTTGCACGCCGGATCAAATCTGCTTGGTGACGGAATCGCGCAATGGCGCGATGAAGGCGGGCGGGCTGATCGTGAGTTATGCGGTAAGTTAATTCTAAGTTTGCTCGCCGTCAGCGGTAGCTGGCTTCGCGTAGGGTAGGTGAGGCGCGGAGTTTCGAGGGGATGCGAGGCGGCGGGCAAAGAGATTTTATGAATAGTTTTGTGATTCATCACGGGGATGCGCTGGCGGTGTTGCGCGGGATGCCGGACAGTTCGGTTGACGCCATCGTGACTGACCCACCCGCAGGCATCGCGTTTATGGGCAAGGATTGGGACAAAGACAAAGGCGGGCGCGGCGCGTGGATTGATTGGATGAGCCAGATTGCGGCGGAATGCTTGCGCGTTTTGAAGCCCGGCGCACACGCGCTTGTCTGGGCAATTCCGCGCACGTCACACTGGACGGCAACAGCGTGGGAAGATGCAGGCTTTGAAGTGCGGGACCGAATCGCGCACGTCTTTGGCTCAGGATTCCCAAAAAGCTTAGACGTGTCGAAGGCGATAGACAAGATGCACGGCGCGGAGCGAGAAGTTGTTGGCGCGAATCCTAATCTTAACGGACGACATTTCGACATGAAGGGCAACAACTATGGACGGTCGGCGTATGTTGAGCAAGTTAAGGCAGACATCACCGCGCCCGCAACCGAAGCCGCGAAGCATTGGGAAGGATGGGGAACGGCGCTCAAGCCCGCTGTGGAAGACTGGTGGTTATTGCGGAAGCCGATTAGCGAATCCAGCATTGCGGCTAACGTGCTGCGATGGGGAACGGGCGGCGTGAATGTGGACGGATGCAGGATTGGTACCGATACTGAGCGCGGCAATCGCTACAACGGCAAGCCGCCACTTGGCGGTAAGTCGCACGGCATTTACTCGGACCATCCGCATACAAAAGCATGGAAAGTGCCTTCTGGCCGTTTCCCCGCCAACCTAATCACGGACGGCAGCGCGCAAGTCGTGCAGATGTTTCCGGTGACGGTAAGTGGAAAACCGGGTAACAGTATCCGCCAAAGCAAAGGATTTTCAGGCATCGGCGATAGCGGCCTTGATAAGAGTATCCCGTTGACAGGTTTTGGGGACACCGGCTCAGCCGCCCGTTTCTTCAAAGCCTGCCCGCCTGATGATGCCGCCAGCATGTTCTACTGCGCGAAAGCGAGCCGGAGCGAGCGGGATGCGGGGCTGAATGGGATGCCGGAAAAAGCGTGCGGGATGATGGAAGATGACAATTACGACATCAAAACGGGCAGCGGCAATTTACGTGACACGAAAGGTCGGAACCATCATCCAACCGTCAAACCTCAATCTTTGATGCGTTACTTGTGCCGCCTGATTACGCCCCCAAACGGCGTCATCCTTGATCCGTTTTTTGGTTCAGGTTCAACGGGTGTGGCGGCAATCACAGAAGGCTTTTCGATTATCGGCATCGAACAGGATGCGGAGTTTGCTGAGATTGCGCGCCGCCGATGCGAGCACGCAAAACCAGAAGCGACAACGGAAGTAGAATTGCCGCCGTTATTGGCTGCGTGTGAAGCGGCGGCGTGAGTTTTTGCGAGGGTGAAACCGGCAATTTCACCCATGGATTTTGAGGTGATTTTATGGCCAGATTTTTAGCGATTTACCTCTGCGTTTTGCTCGGTTTCACCCATGCGGATGCCGGATGGCTAAAGTACAGGAATACAGGGTTTGCGGCGACGCCCGCCGTAGGGCGGAACAAGGCAAATCGAAGGCACTCCCGCCATAGGGTAAATCAGCGTTCCCGCCGTACGGCGAGCCGGTCAAAATCGCGCTCATTCCGCCCTATGGCAAATCGTCCGCCCGCCTCGGATTGGGACACGGTGATGCGCCGAAATTCACCCTCGAAAAGCGACGGCGAATCGCAGGGTGAAATGATGCCGGAAGAGTACCGGCAGTGGATGAAAAACTTGTCGAACAGCGAGCTTGACCTCTACCTGAAATTCCGAATTACCGATGCGATCCCGTTCGCCGAAGTCGAGGCGGAAGCCAAGCGGCGCGGGATTCGAGACTGAATTTGCCGTAGGGCGGGAGAGCGATTTTTTCCGCAATCAAAACTGATTGCAGAGGGGGGAACAAATGGCATCTGACACTATCGGAATTCACGAACTCACAGACGAGGAATTGCAGTGCGCGGTGTTCAAATTGCGCCTGGCCGGATTCGCGCCGGAGCAGGAAATCCACAACGAGATTATCAAGGCGGCGAAAGACGAGATCGCCGACCTGAGCCGGTTCACGAATTCAACGGTGGAGCGATTCTTTCAGGCGATGGTTGAGCGAGACTTGCCGGAGACCCCGACACAGAATTGATCTTGCGGCTGGGTTTCCTCCTGTTCCCGGTCGCATCAATGACCCCTGCTTCGTTTCGCTGCGCGCAGGGGTCGTTTTGCGCCTAGGGGAAGAGGAGGCGATTTTTAATGATTCTCTTGTTGACAATTGGTAGCTCTAGGGCTACTATATTAACCATCGCAGCCGTAATCACGCGGCGCGAAACCAAAGGAGAAACGACAGTGACTGACTACGCAAAACTAATTCAAGATGCTCAAAACGCCGGACTGACTGAAGCGGATATTACTTTTGAAGACATTGAAGAATTTGAAATTCGCGGCTCCGTCGCTCGATACAGCGCAAAAGTTTGGCAGCACCGAAACGCAGCCGAGCCAATCGCTGACGGCTGGGAATGCACTCGCGTAATGGCTTGCGTTGCTGAAAACGCACCCGATGACAATTGGACACCTGCGACGTTGACGGCGCTGAACAATTTAACCAGATTGCACATCACAGCCGGAGTCGCATACTACGGCAAGCTCTAACCACTCACCCCGCGAGCCTGCCCCGCTCGCATTTCGCCGCAAGGCACAAGGAGAAAGCGACAATGGAAACCTGCACCCATCCAACCAATCGCCA